>TARA_R100001369_G_scaffold24665_2_pt1 | contig 152269 bp, 136 predicted proteins | sample TARA_R100001369 | Tara Oceans TARA_R100001369 (sample SAMEA2621528) | marine metagenome | biome: marine biome (ENVO:00000447); feature: surface water layer (ENVO:00002042); material: "saline water (ENVO:00002010), including plankton (ENVO:xxxxxxxx)" | depth 5 m
CTTTAACGCTTTAGATTATTTATTAAAACCTATCGACTTAGGTGAGTTAAAAAAAGCTGTAAAGCGTTTTAAAGCCCATACTAAAGTTGAACTACGACAAGAAAACTTATCTATAGCATTAAAAAATGTAGCAAACAAAAATGTAGCAAATCATATACTAAATTTAAAAACCCAAGATGGCGATTTAAGGTTGGTTTTAAATAATATTATCCATATTAAAGGTGATCGGAACTACAGTTATATTTATTTAAAGAGTGGCGCAAAGAAGTTAGTTACTAAGACCTTAATAGAACTTGAAGAATTATTGGATTCTAAAGGGTTTTATCGCTGCCACAAATCTCACATCCTAAATATTGAGCATATAACGTCTTATACGAATGGTAACTTTGTTCAACTTTCTCAATCAATAACAATTCCCGTTTCTAGGAGAAAAAAGAAATCCTTCTTTGAATGGTTTCAATCTTATCAGGTTTCTAGCGAATAGTCCTCCTAAAGTTTATTATCATCTATTTCTCTAAAGTTCACATACATTATTAAATACTATTATCATATGATTTAGTCACCAATAAATCACCCCTTAATACAGTAAACATAACTTTTTATAAACTTAACTTCTATTAGATAGATAAGTCTTTCTTTAGCTTGATTTGCCTACTCCATTTACATTAATACTAAATTTTAAAAACGAAGCAAAATAAAAACTATTTCAAAATTAATAAGAACACAAGACACAGCGACATATACAACAACGCTTATTGGCTTATGCATCGTAAATATTCTAATTGTATATTTTATCTTATTAGCATCAATTAATGGAATACATTAGAAATAATAGTAGGACTCTTTAAGTATCCATTCAGAATATAAAAGTCATTTAAATAACATGAAGAAATATCATAAAAAAGTGGCAAACAGCACCACTTAAAACAAATAGGTGCCAAATTACATGATTATAAGGTATTTTTTGCACTGCATAGAAAATAATACCAACCGTATAGGATAAGCCACCTGCAAATAGCCATAAAATACCATCTGACCCAATAGCTTCGGAAAGATTAGAAAAGTCAAATACAATTAACCAACCCATTACTAAATATAAAAGGGTCGAAAAGATTTCAAACTTACCAGTAAAGAAGAGTTTTAGAATTACACCAAAAGCAGCAATTCCCCAGACCGTCCAAAATAAAGGCCAGCCGAAACTATCTGCTAATACAATTAATAAAACTGGTGTGTACGTTCCTGCTATTAAGAAGTAAATACTAATGTGATCAACTATTCTAAAATAGTGCTTCCGCTTCTCTCCTTTTACGGCATGGTAAAATGTAGATGCTAAGAATAATACAATAATAGAAATCCCATAAACTATAACACTAAACAAACTCCAAGGTTTAGAGTTATCTATATTTGTAATAAGTAACACTAACGCAGCTATTCCTAAAGCGGCACCTATGCCGTGTGTCCATGCATTTAGTTGTTCTTCGAATTTGGTTTGAATACGCATTTAACCTTTGATTTTAGATGTGATTTTCGATTTTGGTTTTGACCATTTATTAACGCAAGCGTAAAAGTCGATATCAAAAGCTGGCTTCTGACGATCTATTTGTAAATTTTGAAATGCACGCTGTAAAATATCCTCAATCAAATAATCTTCTTTCTCATCTATTGGACTGAATTCTTTTTTGAGCGATATATTAAATAATTTTGCTGTGCTATTAAACCAAAAGGCGCGCCAACCATTTCGTAATTCTTTAATTAACTCAAATGTTGTTTTTCCTGTTTGTCTATGAATCAGTTTTACTAAAATTTGCCCTTCTGTTTTAGTTAATTTTTTTAATTCCGAAGAAAATTCATCTTCGATATATCTCTGAATCACTTTAGCATAACGCTTCTTATCCCTTTTACGTTCTAATGAGTTTAAACGTTTCTGCAAAGCTTCTAATCGTTCTGCAGCAAGTCTAGCATAAGGATACACTTTAAGTGTTTTTCGCCTTAAGATTATATATCGTATTCTAGCATCTCTATCGTCAAATTTCAAATTTGGAAGCATAAGAACTTCTTCTAATTCAATGGTAGTGACAGGTATTGAATCCCCTTCAATATATAAATAATGTAACTGAGTTGTGTCCTGTTTTACAGGATCTTCTTGTGCATAAACAAATGCAGAAAATAATAACGCTAAGTAATAAGTATATTTCATTATTGTTTTTACTACCAAAACCGTTCCAATATTGCGATTTAAGTAACATTCAAAATTAAGAATTTATACTACCATTACCCTTAAATTCATATTAATATTATTATTTTTAATGAAAATTTTACACACATGGCTAAAAAGCAGTTACTAACTAAAAAGTCAATGGACTTTTTAGAAAAATATTTAAACAATGCATCACCTACAGGCTACGAATGGGAAGGACAAAAAATCTGGATGGATTATCTAAAACCGTATGCAGATGAGTTTATTACCGATACTTATGGTACTGCGGTTGCTGTAATTAATCCTAAAGCAAAATTTAAAGTCGTTATAGAGGGACATGCTGATGAAATTTCTTGGTACGTTAATTATATATCTGATAATGGATTACTCTATGTGATTAGAAATGGTGGAAGTGATCACCAAATTGCACCAAGTAAAATCGTAAATATTCACACTAAAAAAGGTATTGTTAAAGGTGTTTTTGGGTGGCCTGCAATACATACCAGAAGTAAAGTGAAGGAAGAAGCTCCGAAGCCAGATAATATCTGTATAGATGTTGGTGCTAAAGATAAAGCTGAAGTTGACAAAATGGGAATCCATGTAGGGTGCGTTATTACTTATCCTGATGAATTCCATATTCTTAATGGAGATAAGTTTGTTTGTCGTGCATTAGATAATAGAATGGGTGGTTTTATGATTGCTGAAGTGGCACGTTTACTTCATGAAAATAAAAAGAAATTACCATTTGGTTTATACATTACAAATTCTGTACAAGAAGAAATCGGACTGCGAGGTGCAGAAATGATTACGCAAACCATTAAGCCAAACGTTGCGATTGTTACAGATGTCACACACGATACGACAACTCCGATGATTGATCCTAAAAAACAAGGTTTAGCAGAAATCGGAAAAGGACCAGTTATAGCTTACGCACCAGCCGTACAACAAAAATTAAGAGACTTAATTACAGATACTGCAGACGAGAAGAAAATCCCTTTTCAACGTGCTGCACTTTCTAGAGCAACAGGAACTGACACAGATGCCTTTGCTTACAGTAATGGTGGTGTTGCTTCTGCATTGATTTCTTTACCGCTTCGTTATATGCATACTACTGTAGAAATGGTTCACAAAGATGATGTTGAGAACGTTATTAAATTAATTTATGAAACGTTATTAAAAATAGAAGACGGAGAAACATTTAGTTACTTTAAATAATCTTTATTAAACCTGTTAGATTTTTTGTACTCAATTCGTTTGAGTTTAAAATCTAGCAGGTTTATTTATTTTATGGATGAATATATAGACATTGTCACCTCAAAAGGAGAGCCAACAGGTAAAAGTGCTTTAAAATCCGAAGCTCATAAAAACGGTTGGTACCATAACACCATTCATTTATGGCTTTACACAACTGGTGGCGATATTCTTTTACAACAACGCTCTCACAAAAAGCTCATCTACCCATTACTTTGGGATGTCTCTGTAGCAGGTCATATAGATACTGGTGAAACATTTATTGAAGCTGCATTAAGAGAAACGGAAGAAGAAATTGGACTGCAATTACAGCCTAAAAGCCTGCAGAAAATAGGTATAAGATTATACGAGTCTTCTTATAAAGATGATACTATTCAAGATAATGAATTTCATCAAATCTATATAGCTGAGTTAAACACTCAATTAAACCAACTTATTCCTCAAGAAGATGAAGTTGAAGCCTTAAAATTGGTTTCGATTGATCTGTTTAAAGACCTTCTCAAAAATAGTAAAACTAACAATCATTTTATAGCTACAAACTCGTCTTACTATACATTTGTTTTAGAAGCTATAAAAAAACGACTCTAATAATGAGCTTACTTTTATACGCCATCGCACCAGTTTTTATCATTATCATCTACATTTACTTTCAAGATAAATATGAAAAAGAACCTAAAAGGTTACTAATAGCTAGCTTTTTTCTTGGTGCAATTTTAAGTATAATTATTGTATCAGTCCTTTATCTATTTACAGGAAAACTTATTCCGCTTACCGATGAGTATAGTATTTGGCAGCAATTCATTCAAGCCTTCTTTGTCGTCGCTTTAGCAGAGGAATTTAGTAAATATGTTATTATTAAATACTTTAACCAACCGAGAAAAGCTTTTAACGAACCTTACGATGGTATTATCTATGCTGTAATGGTTTCTATGGGCTTTGCTTGTACAGAAAACATAATGTATGTGTATCAAGGAGGTTACGAAACTGCTATTTTAAGAGCGTTTACTGCGGTGCCTGCGCATGCCACTTTCGGAATACTTATGGGTTATTACATGGGTAAAGCAAAATTTGCTAAAAATAGATTTCAACTTAATATGGCTGGTTTATTATTAGCGGTATTATTTCATGGCGCCTATGATTTCTTCTTATTTATTAGCTTTATTCCTGGTATAGCCTTCGGAGCGTTTATGTCTTTAATCGTTGGTATTGTTCTATCTCAAAAAGCCATTAAAAAGCATCAAGATAATTCAAATTTTAAAACCTTTTAAATACATATATCAGTATTGTGTACTTGTGTTCAGTATCGTCTAAATAGGATAGTTAAAAAAAACAATAAACATAAGAAATTGATAAATTAAATCTTATAAATTTCATATTTTGCATTCAGAATAGCCATGTTTTGGTAATTACTTAAAAACATTCATTTTATGTATAAAGCAAAAGTTAATGCATCTCACAATTTCGACTTATCCGAAGACATTGTAGATAGTTTAGATGTTATTGAAACATCTGTAAATAATTATCATATTATTCAAGATAATATCTCAATTAAAGCTTCAATAATCGAGTCTGATTTTAATAAAAAAAGATACACCGTTAAGGTAAATAACAATGATTACGATGTTGTTATTAACAACCTTTTAGATCAACAAATTGAAGCCTTAGGTTTTGAAATTGGTGCATCCAAACAAATCAATGACATTAAAGCTCCTATGCCTGGTTTAATTTTAGAAATTAATGTAAAAGAAGGTCAAGAAGTAAAAGAAAATGAGCCTTTATTAATTCTCGAAGCCATGAAAATGGAAAATGTTCTTAATTCACCAAGAGATGGTCATATAAAAACAATCGCTGTGAATCAGGGAGAAACCGTAGATAAAAATTCACTTTTAATAGAATTTGAATAGAATGAAAAAAATATTAGTTGCAAATAGAGGTGAAATTGCTATTCGTGTCATGCGAACAGCAAAAAAAATGGGAATAAAAACAGTGGCTGTATTCTCTGAAGCAGATAGAAACGCACCTCATGTAAGATACGCAGATGAAGCGGTTTGTATTGGCCTAGCTCCATCTAACCAATCGTATTTACGAGGAGATAAAATAATAGAAGTTGCCAAATCTTTAAATGTAGAAGGCATACATCCTGGTTATGGTTTTCTTAGTGAAAATGCTGATTTCGCAGAATTATGTGAAGCCAACAGTATTATGTTTATTGGCCCACGATCTAAAGCCATTAAGGTTATGGGTAGCAAATTAGCTGCTAAAGAAACCGTCAAAGCTTATAACATACCAATGGTTCCTGGAACAGATGAAGCTATTACAGATATTCCTGAAGCTAAAAAAATTGCAAAAGAAATTGGATTTCCTATTTTAATTAAAGCCTCTGCTGGAGGTGGTGGAAAAGGGATGCGCGTTGTAGAAAACGAAGCAGAATTCGAATCGCAAATGAATAGAGCGATTAGTGAAGCAACGTCAGCCTTTGGTGATGGTTCTGTGTTTATTGAAAAATATGTCAGCTCACCTCGTCATATCGAAATACAAGTTATGGCAGATATGCATGGTACCGTGCTTCATTTCTTTGAGCGCGAATGTTCTGTGCAACGTCGTCATCAAAAAGTAGTAGAAGAAGCACCTTCTGCTGTTTTAACACCAGAATTAAGAGAAGAAATGGGACAAGCCGCTATTAATGTGGCACGTTCTTGTGATTACATTGGAGCTGGTACTGTCGAATTCCTTTTAGACGAACAACTGAATTTCTATTTCCTAGAAATGAATACAAGACTACAGGTAGAACATCCTGTCTCTGAGTGGATTACTGGAGTAGATTTAGTTGAACTTCAAATTAAAGTAGCACGTGGAGAGAAATTAAATATTAAACAAGAAGACTTAAAAATTAATGGTCATGCTTTAGAACTTAGAGTCTATGCAGAAGATCCTATGAATGACTTTTTACCAAGCGTAGGGAATTTAGAAGTCTATCAATTACCCGAAGGGGATAATATAAGGGTAGATAATGGCTTTGAAGAAGGTATGGATATTCCTATTTATTATGATCCTATGCTATCGAAACTAATTACTTATGGAGATACTCGTGAGGAAGCCATAGAATTAATGATTAAGGCTATAGATAATTACCATGTAAAAGGTGTAGAAACAACATTACCTTTTGGACGATTCGTTTGTGAACACGAAGCTTTTAGAAGCGGAAACTTTGACACCCATTTTGTAAAGAAGTACTACTCACCTAGCCTGTTAGAAGAACAACACAAAAAAGAAGCTGGAATTGCTGCGAAAATTGCGATGAAATGCTATTTAGAAGAACAAAAACTATTAAGATTACCTAATTAGTACTATCATTCCGCATTAAGTGCGGAATCCACACGAATAAATTAGATTCTGCGTCATAGCGCAGCATGACAAAAAAATTAAATTATGGATTCCAAAATAAAAACACTCAACGATAAACTAGCCTTAGCAAAATTAGGAGGAGGACAAGCTAGAATAGATAAACAACACCAAAAGAAAAAACTAACAGCAAGAGAGCGCGTTATGTACTTACTCGATGAAGGTTCTTTTGAAGAAATTGGAGCTTTAGTCACACATAGAACTAAAGATTTCGGAATGGCAGATCAGCAGTTTTATGGTGACGGTGTAGTTACAGGTTATGGCACAGTAAACGGAAGATTAATTTATGTGTTTGCTCAAGATTTTACAGTGTTTGGTGGTTCGTTATCAGAAACACATGCTGAGAAAATCTGTAAAATCATGGATATGGCAGTTAATGTTGGTGCACCAATTGTAGGTTTAAATGATTCTGGCGGAGCCCGAATACAAGAAGGTGTACGTTCACTTGGTGGATATGCAGATATATTTTACAGAAATGTACAAGCCTCTGGAGTAATTCCTCAGATTTCGGCTATAATGGGCCCTTGTGCTGGTGGAGCTGTTTACTCTCCTGCAATGACAGATTTTACGTTAATGGTAGAAGATACAAGCTATATGTTTGTAACCGGTCCAAATGTTGTTAAAACCGTAACTAACGAAGAAGTAACAAGTGAAGAACTTGGTGGAGCGAGTGTGCATTCATCAAAATCTGGAGTTGCTCATAAAACCTCTACTAATGATGTTGAATGCTTGGAAGATGTAAAAACACTTTTAAGTTATCTACCTCAAAGCAACAGAGAAAAAGCAGAAGAATTAGAATTTGACTTAAAAGAAGAAATTAGAGATACTTTAGCAACTATAGTTCCTGATAACCCAAATAAGCCTTACGATATGCACCAAGTAATTGGAGGTATTATCGATGAAGATTCCTTTTACGAAATTCATAAAAATTATGCTGAGAATATTATCGTCGGATTTGCACGTTTAGGAGGAAAAAGTGTGGGTATAGTTGCAAATCAACCTATGTTTTTAGCTGGTGTTTTAGACGTAAATAGTTCTAAAAAAGCAGCACGCTTTGTACGTTTTTGTGATTGTTTTAATATTCCTTTATTAGTATTAGAAGATGTGCCTGGTTTCTTACCAGGAACTGATCAAGAATGGAATGCTATTATTACTAACGGAGCAAAACTCTTATATGCTTTTTCTGAGGCGACTGTTCCAAGAATAACCGTTATTACCAGAAAAGCATATGGTGGTGCTTATGATGTTATGAACTCTAAACACATTGGTGCAGATATGAACTTTGCTTGGCCAAATGCTGAAATAGCAGTAATGGGTGCTAAAGGTGCTGCAGAAATTATATTTAAACGTGAAATCTCTTCTGCTGATGATAAAGAAGCAAAATGGAAAGAAAAAGAAGCTGAATATGCCAAACTTTTTGCTAATCCATATAGTGCTGCTGAACGTGGTTTTATAGATGAAGTAATTCTACCCCAGAATACGAGACGTAAATTGATAAAAGCGTTTAGTATGCTTGAGAATAAAGAAGTAAATAGACCGATAAGAAAACATGGTAATATTCCGCTTTAATAAAACACACGACCATAATAATTTAAATCTACAATCTCCCCTTTTGTAGTTCTATAGTCTTTTCTAATGGTACCTTCAAGCTCAAATCCGTTTTTAAGAATAACAGCAATACTACTTTTATTTCTGCTATTGGCCCTACATAATAGTTTGATGAATTTGTGCTTTTCTACAATATGACCCACAACTAATTTTGTAGCTTTTGAAACTATGCCTTTACTTTCATATCGACTATCAATAAATGATCCTAGTTCTGCTTTCGGAACATTCCAGTCAATATTCTTGACATCCACTAGTCCAACAAATTCACCAGTATTCACATCTGTAATCATATATGGAAAATAGGTTTTGGATTTAATTGTATTTTGAATTTCAACACAATACTCTAAAGTATCGGCAAGTGTGCGCGTTTTAGAAACTGTTCCTGCAAAAAAGTCTTCTAGTCTAGCTCTATTTGTGTCGATTAGATTGAAGAATGCCTCACCTTCTTCAATTCCTAAAATTGCTATTCTATAATTATCAAATTCTAGATTCATACTTATTTAGTGAATTTACTTTTATCAATTCCTGGTATAATCCCTAAGGCATTTTTATAATACACTTTTTTTTAAACCTCATTAGATAAGTCTAAGCCATACATTGTCCAAAAGGCATGATATTTTTGTGATAAGGAAAATACTCATCATCAGATTCTAACACTCTAAAATAGGTTGGAAACTTGTCATGTTTAATTCTTTTACCTAAAACAACTAATGTAGACTTTGGTTTCTATTCTTCGAATGTTAGGTCTTGAGCACCATTTAATATTGAAATCATTGACAACACTAAAATGATAACTGAATTTCTAAATTTCATACTTTATATATCTTTAGAAGTTCTAAATTATATAAATACAATCTATCTAAACCAAATTAAATAATGTTTAACACTATATCTTTGCCTGAAAGGTATATAAATCATAATAGCGTCCTTTAGTTGCCAATAGCTCATCGTGCGTACCTCGTTCTACTATTCGACCAGCTTCGATAACTAAAATTTGATCCGCTCTTTTTATAGTGCTTAGTCTATGTGCAATAACGATCGTAGTTCTGTTATTAGTTAATTCTGATAAGCTTTTCTGAATTAAACCTTCGCTCTCTGTATCTAAGTTTGATGTTGCTTCATCTAAAATAATAATCTTAGGGTCTGCCAAAATAGCTCTTGCAATAGCGATACGTTGACGTTGACCACCAGAAAGCTTAACACCACGCTCACCTATTAACGTTTCTAAACCACCATCAAAACGATCTGTAAATTCGTTAACATAAGCTGCTTTTACCGCGTTTTGTAATTGTGCTTCGGTTGCATTAGGTCTTGGAAACATAATATTTTCTCTAATAGTACCTTCAAATAAAAATTCATCTTGAAGAACAACACCTAAATGTTTTCTGAAGCTTTGCAATTTCACTTTAGATAAATCTTCACCATCTATAGTAATAATTCCTGACTTAGGGTTTAAAAACGTTGCAGATAAACCAGCAATGGTAGATTTACCAGACCCAGAACTTCCAACTAATGCAATTACAGAACCTGACTTCGCTTTAAAATCAATATTGTGCAATACTTCTTTATCTTCTTCATATTCAAAAGATACATCGTTAAATTCTATTTCCCCTTTTAAATCTTCGAGTTCAATAGTTCTATTTTCATCATCATCTTCAGCAGTCAAATTCATTAATTCTTCAGTACGATCTAAACCGGCTAAAGCTTCTGTTAGTTGACTACCAATATTACTCATCTGAACAATTGGTGCAATCATAAAACCAAGTACTAATGTAAAGAAAAGAAATTCACCAGTAGTCATACTACCCTCAATCATATAATAACCACCAATTCCCATAATGCCTGTTGTTGCTACACCAATTAAAAAAGTTGAAGAACTTGTCATTAATGCTGTCGCTGTTAAGCTCTTTTTTACATTCTGAAAAATGTCATTTACACCTTTTTCAAATACCTTATTTTCTTGTTCTTCAGCATTAAAGGCTTTTATAACGCGAACGCCAGCTAAGGTTTCTGTTAATCGTCCTTTAACTTCAGCATTAATCTTCCCACGTGTTCTAAATATTGGACGAATAAATTTAAAGGCTTTTAGAGCAATAAATGCAAAAATAGAAAGCGGTACAAATACAAAGAGTGTCATCCAAGCATTCAATTTTATTAAAATAATCATCGATACAATTGCCGTGAAGGTGCCACCTACGAGTTGCACCAAACCTGTACCTATTAGATTTCTAACGCCTTCAACATCGCTCATAATACGCGATACTAAGGCTCCAGATTTTGTATTATCAAAAAAGCTAATCGGTAAAGACAATACTTTTTTCTGAACCTGCGCGCGAAGTTCGCTAATAAGATATTGTGCTTGTACGCTCAAAATTTTTGTTAATGCGAACGATGTTACGGCTTGAACTGTAATCGCAGTAATTACAATTGCTATTAAAACATATAATTGGTCGTAATCTTTAGTAGGTACAACCTCATCTAATAAGACTTTACTTTGCCATGGTAATATAAGACCAGACAAACTTCTAATGACAATAAGTAGTAAACCAAAAAACACTAAATTACGCCTTGGCCAAATAATAGTTTTGAAAGCTGTTTTTAAAGTAACTTTTGGTTTGACGCTCTTTGATTTTTTAGGTTGGTCTTGTAAATGACGCATTTTATTATTTCTTTTCTGCAAATATACATCTGTCTAAAGCCTCCAACAGAATTAATCGATTGCCTTTATAATTTATTTTCAAATTGATAAGACAACTATTAAGTCAGTAAACGTCTATGGTAATTAATTTGTCCAAGATGATAAACCAGATGCGTGGATAAATGTATCAGAAAAAATTCTGTAGTCATTGGTTCTTTAAATACCTCAATCTTATAATCATTTTGCAAATCCTGTTGTTTTAATAATTTTAAGGTTTGCTCTACCATAATTCTTGTCTCTTCTATTTGAGTTAGTAATTCTAATCTCGGAACATCCTTCAAAGAAAATTCTAATTCGCGTTGCCTTAAGTAACCTGTTTTTCCTAATACTGAACCAATGAAATGATTTAAATTACCTACTAAGTGAAGCACTAAATTACCAGACGAATTAGTTATAGATTTATCAATTTTCCAAAGATTAGTTTCACTATCATAAGCCGTAATTTCAGCTTTCAACTTATTAAGATCTCTGTTAAATAACTTTATTAATGTATCAATTACCATACGCTATATGTATTAAAAATGTTTACCTGATTTTAGTCTCCCTTCTTTTCAAAAATAGGCAATAATTGATTTACTTTTGCGCCATGCAAAATAAAAACAGGTCGCAACTTGAGTTTGTGGTCTTAATGGCCGCATTAATGTCTATTGTATCATTATCTATTGATGCCTTGTTACCTGCATTACCAATTATCGGAAATCACATCGGTAGTTTAGGTGCAACTGAAAACCAAAAATTAATTACTACAATTTTTTTAGGATTAGGCGTAGGTCAGCTTATTTTCGGTCCACTATCAGATAGTTTTGGACGTAAGCCTGTGATCTATATTGGATTTGGTGTTTTTGTGATTGCGTCTATTATTTGTGTTACCACACGTAATTTTGAAATGATGCTCTTTGGTCGCGTATTACAAGGTATTGGCTTATCCGCACCTAGAACTATGAGTATTGCTATCGTTAGGGATTCTTACAGTGGAGATCATATGGCTAAAATTCTTTCTGTTGTGGTAATGACCTTTATTTTAGTGCCTGTCATTGCACCAATGTTAGGTCAATTTTTATTACTCACTTTTGGTTGGAAATCTATATTTAACTTCACGCTTATTTTTGGGCTTGCTGTAATTGTATGGTTTTGGCGGAGACAACCTGAAACACTGCACGACGAATACAAGAAAAAATTTAATCTTTCGATATTTAAATCAGGAACCATTGAGTTTTTAAAACTAAAACCAGCGATTATTTATACCTTACTTTCTGGTCTTATTACAGGCTCGTTTATGGTGTATTTGAGTACATCTCAACAGATTTTTCAAGAACAATATAATTTAGGTGAATACTTCCCTTACATATTTGCGAGTTTAGCGATTACTATAGGTTTATCTACCTATTTAAATAGTGCTTTAGTAATGCGGTTTGGAATGCGAAATCTAGTGAATCTAGCCTTAATTGCTTTTGTATCAGTATCGTTTATATATGTGGTTTTATTTTGGTCTGGTAAAAACCCAAGAATTGAAATCCTGATTGTCTTTTTTATGCTTCAGTTTGCTAGCGTCGCTTTTTTATTTGGTAATTATAGAGCTTTAGCTATGGAACCTATGGGACATATAGCAGGTATTGGAGCAGCATTAAATGGATTTATTTCTACGCTGATGGCTGTGCCAATTGCCAATTACATTGGAAGTTTTGTAAAGACTTCAGTTCTCCCTCTGTTTATTGGTTTTTTTATAACAGGAGCCGTTGCAATGGTATTATTTTATAGTCTAAAGAAACCTGTTAGAATTAAACCCGTTTAGATTTAAAAGATTTCTAAACTCCCTTTTCCTTCTCTTATAATAATTGGCTCCTCTTGTGATAAATCTATTATGGTAGATGCTTCGTTACCACCATAACCACCATCAATGACTATATCTACACGACTATCCCATTTTTCAAGAATTAGTTCTGGATCGGTTGTGTATTCTAAAATATCATCATCATCATCTCTAATAGATGTTGAAACAATAGGATTTCCAAGTGCAGCTATAAGAGCCAAAATTATTGAATTATCTGGTACTCTTATACCTACTGTTTTACGCTTCTTAAAAGGATTTGGTAAATTATTAGAGCCTGGTAAAATAAATGTGTATGCTCCAGGGAGAGCGCGTTTTAGTATTTTAAATGTCGTTGTATTTATTTGCTTTACATAATCACTAAGATTACTTAAGTCCTCGCAAACAAATGAGAAATTTGACTTTTCAAGCTTTACCCCTTTTATTCTAGCAATACGCTCTAAAGCTTTAATATTCGTAATATCACAACCTAAGCCATAAACTGTATCTGTTGGGTATATAACTAACCCACCTTTCTTTAAGACTTTAACAACCTTCTGAATTTCTCTTGGATTGGGATTTTCAGGATATATTTTAATGAATTCAGCCATATATTAAATATAGTAAAAAGAAAAAATGTAATAGTTCGTATAAAGCCTTAAACTATCGCTTTAGCCTAATTTATCTAAAAGCGATAAAACTTAGATATCAAAAAAAATTAGTTAATTAACCTCTTTTACGTTGATTACCATTTAGATCGTCAGGTCTATTTCTAGCATCATTTCCTCGACGTCTTTTTGGCATTAACTTTTCGCGTTCCGATTTTTGATAGTCTAACCACTTTTTATTTTGGTCATCAGTTAAACTCTGCTCAAAAAACACATTTAATTCGTCATCTTGTGCTTTGATTTTATCTCTAATAGGTTTCAGTTTTTCTTGAACCATTTTCATGGTTGTTCCCATTAGCTCTCTATTCCTAGTCTTCATAGCTGTTTCCATGTTTTGATTAACAACAATATCTAAACCTTCAAGCAACTCTTTATTTTCTAATTTAATACTAGTAATCTTAGCATTATAAGTATTTATATGTACCGTTATCTGCTTAACTATAGAGTCACCTTTCTTTAGCTTAAGTTTCTTTAAAACTTTCTTTGAATCGTATTCTATAAATCCTGCAACCTTCGTAGATTCAAACTCTGGTCTTTCTTGACCTGCTGAAGCTTGCCTTGTATTACCACCAAGCCCTCCATTTGGTCGTTGCGCAAAAGAAACTGTTAGTTGTAAAAGAACTAGAAATAATATTACTTTTTTCATAGTAAATAGTTTTTTTGATATTAAGAAGAAGAAGAAGAAGAAGCTCCGAGTACCGTTAGTTTCGCAAACCTTAGTAAGAGTTTCTTAGTATCACCATTTTTAAATTTAATTTCAGCTTTTAAATCTCCACCTTTACCTTCAATTTTAATGACTTCACCTCTACCAAAACGTTGATGATTCACTAAGTTACCAACAGCAAGCTTACTTTCAAATACGTTTGCTGCTTCACTATCTTTATCAACAAGTGTCAGTTTCTTTGGAGTACTTATAACGAAATTTTCTGGTTTCTTTTTATTGTCTTTCTTTTGCATTTTGGCTAATTTTGGCTTTGCGAAGCGTATTTTATTTGGTTCTATATCTCCAAAAATTGAAGCATCTAGCATTGGGTTAAAACGTTGTTCTTTTAAAGGTGTTGTAATATTTATAAATTCTTCATCAATTTCTTCTATAAATCGGCTAGGCTCAGCATCTATTAACTTTCCCCAACGGTATCTAGAAACGGTATATGTTAAGTAAGCTTGTTGTTCTGCTCTTGTCAAAGCTACATAAAATAGTCGACGTTCTTCTTCTAGCTCACTTCTAGTGTTCATACTCATTGCACTTGGAAACAAATCTTCTTCCATCCCAACAACAAATACATGCCCAAATTCTAACCCTTTTGCCATGTGAATGCTCATTAAAGCCACATGATCTGGATCTCCTTTATCTGCATCTAAATCTGTAGCTAAAGCTACATCTTCTAAAAATTCGGCTAAAGAATCTCCTGCATCTGCTAATTCAATTTGTCCTTCAACAAAATCTTTAACACCATTTAATAATTCTTGAACATTGTCGATACGCGTTACACCTTCTGGAGTTGCATCCTTGTTCATTTCTCTAATTAAACCACTTGTTTTGGTAACATGCTCGGCTAAATCAAAAGCATTTGCCGTTTGGTTCATCACTTTGTAACTCTCTATAAGCGTTACAAAATCTCTTAGTTTATTTTTAGTACCGTTGTTAATATTAATTTCTGTTGTATCAATAGCCTTTAAAACACCATAAATCGTTTTTCCAGTAACATTTGCTGCAACAACTAATCTATCTATGGTTGTTTGGCCAATACCTCTTGCTGGATAATTAATAACTCGTTTTAATGCTTCCTCGTCAGCCGAATTGAGTATTAAACGCAAATAAGCTGTAACATCTTTTATTTCTTTCCGTTGATAAAATGATAAGCCGCCATAAATACGATAAGGAGTATCTCGTTTTCTCAATGCATCTTCAATCGCTCTAGATTGGGCATTTGTACGATACAACACTGCAAAATCACTATTATGCAGTTGGTTATTCATTTTTGTTTCCCAAATAGTACTCGCGACATATCTACCTTCATCAGCATCTGTCATCGAACGATGTACTATTACCTTCTCACCAATAGCATTAGCAGTCCAAACAATTTTATCGATTTTGGTTTTATTATGTTCAATAACTGAGTTAGCTGCACCTACAATATTCTTAGTAGAACGGTAATTCTGTTCTAGTCGATACATTTTTACATCATCATAATCTTTTTGAAAATTAAGAATGTTATTAATGTTTGCGCCACGGAATGCGTATATACTCTGAGCATCATCACCAACAACGCATATATTCTGAAAACGATCTGCTAAAGCTCTCACGATTAAGTATTGCGAATGGTTTGTATCTTGATACTCGTCTACGAGTATGTAACGAAACTTATTTTGGTACTGAGCAAGAACATTAGGAAAACGCGTTAATAGCTCATTGGTTCTTAACAATAAATCATCAAAATCCATCGCGCCTGCTTTAAAACAGCGCTCTACATATTCCTTATAAATTTCACCCATTTTTGGCCGTCGTGCCATAGCATCAGCTTCCATTAAATCTGGGTTTTTAAAATAAGCCTTAACCGTAACTAAACTATTTTTGTAAGATGAAATGCGGCTGTAAACCTGTTTCGTTTTATAGATATCTTTATCTAGTCCCATTTCTTTAATAATGGAACCCATTAATTTCTGGGAATCTTGAGTATCGTAAATAGTAAAATTGCTAGGAAAACCTAAATGATGACCTTCAAAACGTAAAATCTTAGCAAAAACAGAGTGAAATGTTCCCATCCATAAATTCTTAGCCTCACCATCTCCAACTATATCAGCAATTCTGCCCTTCATCTCTTTGGCTGCTTTGTTGGTAAATGTTAATGCTAAAATATTAAAAGCATCTACACCTTTACTCATCAGATATGCAATACGAATCGTAAGTACTCGCGTTTTACCAGAACCTGCACCTGCTATAATGATCATTGGTCCATCCTTCTGTAAAGTTGGTTCTAATTGTGCTTCGTTTAATTGACTAAGATACTTTTCCAATTGCTAAATTTTTCGAACTGTAAAATTAAGAATTGTCTTAGTTTTTTCCTTATAGAATCGACATTAATTATAAACAATGTATTAAGAGTTCTGTTTTATCAATTTTCAATATCTTAGTGCAAATTTAAAAACTATGAGATTCTTTTTAGTACTAATACTCCTCGTCTCTACCTCTGTGTTTGCTCAAAACTCTTTAGAGCAAGACATTGCAAACATTGAAGGTAAATTAATTGAATGGCGACATCATTTTCATCAAAATCCGGAGTTATCTAACAGAGAATTTAAAACAGCCGAAAAGATTGCAAAACATTTAAAATCGCTTGGCTTAGACGTTGAAACAGGAATAGCAAAAACAGGAGTTGTAGCTATTTTAAAAGGTAATCAGCCAGGTAAAGTTTTAGCACTGAGAGCCGATATTGATGCATTACCAGTTACAGAACGCAATAATTTACCTTTTAAATCTGAAGTAAAAACAACATTCTTAAATACGGAAACTGGTGTTATGCACGCTTGTGGACATGATACTCATATTTCTATTTTAATGGCGACTGCAGAAGTTTTATCTAAACATAAAGACAAAATAAAAGGAACTGTGAAGTTTATTTTTCAACCTGCTGAAGAAGGTCCGCCTCCAGGTGAGGAAGGTGGTGCGAAACTGATGATTAAAGAAGGTGTTTTAGAAAACCCTAAAGTAGATGCTATTTTTGGTTTGCATATTAGGTCTAATTATAATGTTGGCACTATCTACTATAAAAAGGGAGGGATTATGGCATCTGTTGAGCGTTTTGTTATTAACGTTAAAGGAAAGCAAACTCATGGTGGTAGACCATGGTTAGGTGTAGATCCTATTTTAATATCAGCAAAAATTATTGATGGTTTACAGACCATAATAAGTAGAGAATCGAAATTAGTTGATGAAGCTGCTGTAATTACTGTAGGTAAAATAACAGCTGGCACACGTTTTAATGTTATACCTGAATCAGCTGAAATGATTGGAACTGTGAGAACTCTAGATCCAGATATGAAAGAATTAATAGAACGTAGAATGACCGAAATGGTTACGACTTTGGCTAAAGCTTATGGCGGAGAAGCAACAATTACTTTTCAAAACAATACAACGATAACATATAACGACCATGACTTGGTAGATCAAATGTTACCTAGTTTACATAAAGCTGCTGGTACTAAAAATGTACGAATACGAAAAGCTACTACAGGAGGTGAAGATTTTTCATATTATCAAGAATTGGTACCTGGTTTTTTTTTCTTTTTAGGAGGAATGACACCAGGCAACATAGAATCGTTTCCACACCACACCCCAGATTTTAAAATTAACGATAGCAGTATGCTACTTGGTGTAAAAGCATTCACACAACTCACTTTAGATTATTTAAATAATTAATGATATGGATGCTATGCTTTCATTTTTAAGCTCAATTTCGTGGTGGCTTTGGGTTATCATTGCACTTGCTATTGTTGCAATACGCGATATCTTTTTTCAAAGAGGCCATACCATAAGCCACAATTTCCCAATTGTTGGGCACCTGAGATATTGGCTTGAGAGTATTGGCCCAGAAATGCGTCAGTATTTTGTTGCAAATAATAGAGAAGAATTACCTTTTAATCGTATTGAGCGCGGCTGGATCTATGCATCTGCAAAAAAAGAAAACAACTACGAAGGTTTCGGTACAGATAGAGATATCTATGCACATCAACATATTTTTATTAATAATGCCATGATGCCTTATAAGGTTGATGATAACCATCCGACTGCCTTAAATAAAAGCTTTATCCCTTGTGCAAAAATAATGGGTACTTATAATAAACGCAAAAAACCATTTAGACCAGGTTCTATTATTAATGTATCCGCTATGAGTTTTGGTTCGTTATCAGCTAAAGCGATAGAATCATTAAACAAAGGTGTGAAAATCGCTGATGCCTATCATAATACTGGTGAAGGCGGATTATCACCTTACCACAGTAATGGTGGTGATGTTGTTTTTCATTTCGGAACAGGTTATTTTGGCGTTCGTGCAGAAGATGGTGGTTTTTCTATGGAAAAAATGGTGAAACTCGTAAATGATAATCCTTTTGTTAGAGCTATTGAAGTTAAACTTTCCCAAGGTGCTAAACCTGGAAAAGGTGGTGTATTACCTGGCGCAAAAATCACTAAGGAAATTGCAGATATAAGAGGTGTAGAAATAGGTAAAGATGTATTATCACCACCAAACCACAAAGCATTCTCTAACGTACCAGAACTCATCGATTTTATTGAATCCATAGCAGAAGCTACTGGCTTACCTGTCGGTATTAAAGCCGCAATCGGAAAATTAGAACAGTGGGAAGAATTAGCAGACATTATGAAAACTGAAAATCGTGGTCCAGATTTTATTACCGTTGATGGTGGTGAAGGTGGTACAGGTGCTGCACCACCAAGTTTTGCAGATCATGTGTCGTTGCCCTGGATTTATGGTTTTAGTGATATCTATAAATTATTTCAGAAGCACGACTTAACAGATCGTATTGTATTTATCGGTAGTGGTAAACTTGGTTTTCCTGCAAAAGCAGCCATGGCTTTTGCTATGGGAGCAGATTGTATTAATGTCGCTAGAGAAGCGATGATGAGTATTGGCTGTATTCAAGCCCAGGTTTGCCATACAAATCGTTGTCCTACTGGTATCGCTACTCAAAGTAAATGGTTGCAAAACGGTATTAATGTTCCCTTAAAATCTGAACGTTTAGCGCAATACTTTAATAGCTTTAAAAAAGAATTGATTGAAATTACTCATGCTGCTGGCTATGAACATCCTTGTCAGTTTGATATGAAAGATATTGAAATGAATGTCGATGACCATAATCTAGCAAAAGACTTTAGCCAGACCTTTAGGTATGAAAAATCACTTGTTGAATTTAAAAGTTTTCAAGATTTAAAAGATTGTGAGTATCTTGGCGGAAAACAAAAAAAATAAAGAATTATAATGGATATTGACAAAATAATAGAGTTACTTTTTAGCTTATTACCAGCATTACTTGTAGGTGCAATCGCTTACTATTTTTTTAAGCAACATATAGAAAATGAAGCTGGCAGAAGACGTTATTTACTACAAAGAGATATGCAGAAAGATGCTTTACCATTGCGTCTACAAGCCTATGAACGTATGGCGCTTTTCTTAGAGCGTATATCACCAACAAAACTACTTACAAGAATACACCCAACATCCTCATATAAAGATGATTATGAAATTTTACTTATAGCAAGTATTCAACAAGAATTTGAACACAATTTATCGCAACAAATCTATGTAAGTGATGAATGTTGGAATATTATTTTAGCTGCTAAAAACACAACTATTCAGTTAATTAGAAAGGCCAATATGCTCGAAAATACAGACACAGCAAATAAGCTTCGCGAAGTTATTTTAACTGACCTTATGGATAAACAAGCACCAAGTAATACAGCGTTATCTTTTATTAAACAAGAGGTTGGTGAAATGTGGTAATCTTAAGCGATAGATAAAAATAAAACTAACTACTTTAAAGTAATTACCAGTCACTATTTTGAGTGTTTTTGCTCAGCATGGTCATAACCCTGTTGCCACCATTTTTCCATAAGACGTTTACTAAAAATTAATGAGTTTTCAGTCAAAGTTGTTGGAGTGTAATATAAGTTCAATTTTACATTTCTATTTTTTGCAGCCAATTTACCAATAGCAATATCGTTTTGTTCTACCTGATCCATCAAATGACCAAAAAGGTTAATCATTAATGAGAAAGGATTTTTACCAAGCACCTTTTGTTTTTTTAAACTCTCAGATTCTAAAACAACAGCATCAATCTCTGTGGCACCTCTTAGAATTGCCTCTCTAATCGGTATTACACAACCAAAACCACCATCTGCATATTCATAACCGTTAACTTTTGCTAAAGACATAAACGGAATGTAGTTACAAGAAATCCAAATCCAGTTACAAAACTCTTCGTAAGAGCAATCATTTATAGACTTGTACTCCACTCTATTCATAGATAGATTAGAGACGGTAACTACGACGTCATTCTTTTCAGCTTTAATTTTTTGATATTCTTCGAATGTAAAATCTCTGCGGATTTTGCGTCTAAGCGCTTTACTCTCACCAAAAGTACGTTTGCGTTTTATAAACTGCCATAGCGAATTTACGAAGTCAATAGACACATACTCTCTGTCACCTTTTTGCCGCTGCACAAAAGGACTTACACTAAATATGTCTTGCTGCTGAACGTTAGTGAAAATATCATACAATTTTGAAATGTCGTTCACAGCTAAATGCGGCACCAACAAACTCCCTGTAGATGTACCCAAAAACATATCGTACTCACGCTTCTCTCGTTCCATGAGATACTGTGCCACTCCGCCTGCAAAGGCACCTTTACTTCCTCCACCAGAAATTACTAAAGCTCGCATTAGTTTTTATTTTGTTCTAACTGTTCTGTTAATTGCTTTGCAAACTTAACCAATCTCCAGTTATGATGTGCTTTTGCCGTTTCTAAGTTAGATTTACATTTTGCATTACAAGATTTCATTAAATCTAGATATTGAAATGCATTCATTCTTAAATCGGCATTATATTTTTCATCGGTGTAACTTACCAACTCATCATAGACCTCCTGCTTTTTATCTGATTGAAATTCTGGAGTATTCAAATTTAAAACCAACCATAGCATCCTTACGTTTTTATCGCTGAGTCCTATGATTTCTTTAGTTTTAGCTAAGTATTTTGATCGCTCTAAAGGAAAGTTAACCCAAAGATTGTATAAGGCATTTTCTATGGTTACATAAGATTTATCCGTTAACAACGACTCATATTCAGGTTTTAAACCAACAGGGATTTTAGTAACATGTTTAGAAATTGCTTGTCGTACTTTTAATCCGTTTTTAAATACATCTTTAGTTACCAAATCTGGCACTTGAGCAATAATCTTAGCTTTTGCATCATCCGAAACGTAGTATTTTAAATACTCCGCACATTTAGATGTTTTTGCTTCACAATCTACCATTATGTATTCTTGTATGTAAGCAGACTCACGTTTTAATAAAGCAATAGCATCATCAAAAGGAAATTCTTTTTGTGCGATCCACGTATTTACAAAACCTGATAAATCTTTTTCCGCGAGTCCTTCAACTTCATTTATAAAATCTGAAGTTTCTACATTACTAAACTGATGCTTTTCAAGATAATTTTTAACAGCTTGTTTAAAAACAGCGTCACCTACTTTATCTCTTAATGCATGTAAAACCCAAGCTCCTCTCTGATAGAAAGTCAGACTACTCGATTTTGGATTTAAAAGCGATGTGCCACTACCAGCAACATCTTGCCTGCCTAAATCTTGAGCAGATTCGTAAAGTTTAAAATTATAATAATCTGTACCAAAAATCTCGCGCTCAGCCAATAAAGCATAATAAGTCGCAAAACCTTCTTGCAACCAATGATGGTCGCCAGATTTTGCGGTTACCAAATTACCAAACCATTGGTGTGCCAACTCATGTGCATTTATATTGACATAGTTTTTATCATTAAACCCAATGGCATCAACCGTAAAAGCATCTGAGAAAATAGTAACACTCGTGTTTTCCATACCTGCATATAAAAAATCGTGAACCGGAACTTGTTTATAATTATGCCATGGATAAGCAAAACCTATTTCATCTTCTAAATAATCGAACATCTGTTTTGAATAACGATACGTTGGCTCAACTTTTAAAGAGTCTTCAGGGTAATAGTAATATTCTAATGGAATACCACTTTTTGAAGTTGCTAGCTTTTTGTTATATTTCCCTACAACAACCGCTACTAAATAACTTGGCATTTTATCTTGCATAGCATATACCCAAAGGGTATTTCTCATGCTTTCTGTCTTAGAAACAAGCTTACCATTTGAAATAACTTCATAGCCATTCGGCGCAACATACTTTAAGTCAAATTCTATTTTGTCATTAACATCATCGATACTCGGAAGCCAATTACTAGTATACTTCCCTTGGCCTTGTGTCCAAATTTGATTTCGACCCTCATTCTCCCAGCCGAGAAAATACATTGCTTTTTTTGGGGCATTAAAAAAAATAAAACTTAATTTATTTTGCTTACCTTTTTCAAAGTCACTGTAAATAACTAAGTGTTTTCCATCATTTTTGTAATTAACCTTAGCATTATTCAAGGCCACATTCTTAAACTTCATTCCCACTGCATCTAAATAAATAGAATCTATAGGTTTATTGATTTTAAAATCAATTTCATAAGAATTATAAACTGTACTATCTACAGTAAACTGATTAAATACAATTAATGCTTCTACCCTTTTAAAATCGACATAATCCGTTTGCTGAGCAAAGGAAGTAGTGACCATAAAAACACAAAAAACAACAAGAATTTTCTTCATACTACAAAACTACACAAGGACAACGCCAAAGTACAAATTTTTGAAAGCATTATTAAAGTGAATTTCATTCCTCTTTTATTTCACTCATCTAACAATCAAGACATTTCAACGAATTAAGATTACTCAACCATATCAGTTCTTTTGTTTAGAACTACTTTTGCACAAAATTTAAGTATTTAAACAAAAAAGGCATGAAAACATTCCTAGTACCTATAAGCTGTTTACGAGACAAAAAAGCAACGTTAATATACGCTATTGACTATGCTAAAGTTTCTGGAGCAGAAATGATTTATGGTATTCAACTTAACGAAATTAGTGAAGAAGACCATTTAGAAGAAATTATGGAGCATGCTGAAAAGCAAAATATAGCTATTAATTTTAGGTTTTTTGAGGGTGACACTATAGAATACATAAAAGAATTCTGTGAGGATTTTAACGTAGATCTTATTATAGCATCCGCAAGAACACCAGAGCCTAATGATACTTTATACTTAGATAACTTATCAGGAAGTATTGTTAAGAAAACAGAAATGCCAGTTTTACTAATTCCAGAGAATTACGAATACAAACCAATAAAAACAATATTAACCGCTATAAAATCTGGAATCGTAAAAACAAAAGGAGCTTTAATACCATTAGAGCATACATTGATTACTGCCAAAGCAGACATGACATTACTACAAATAAAAACTCCTTCTTATTTACCAGAAGATTTAATGTTTGACAAAGATTTAGCAATCCTTACGTCTAAATATTATTCTTCTGAGAATGCCACTTTATTTCAAGGTGTTTTAGAATACATCCATGTTATTGAGCCGGATATGGTTTGTGTATTTAGACGTAAACGTGGCTTTTTTGAAAAACTATGGGATGATGTAACACTAGATCATAGCTTAGATAAAGGGGTTTTTGAAAGTCGTGTTCCTTTATTAGTGCTTAAAGGAGATCAGTAAACATTATTACCACAACTTATCTTATTTTGAGTTTTAAGTGCTATTTCACAATCGTACTTAACTTGAAATAATGCAAAATGAGATTCCGTTTTTATTCATCATTTACTATTAAAAATAATGAATTCATGAATCTTCGATTTCAAAGGAATTGGGTAAATTCGCATCTATGAGTGTGAATTTACAAACTCCTATTGACTACCTCAAAGGTGTTGGCCCAAACAGAGCGGATTTGTTGCGCTCAGAATTGGGTATTCAGACGTATCAAGACCTCATTAACCTTTTTCCAAATCGTTATATAGACCGCACCAAGTATTACAAAATCAATGAACTGCAACGCAATAATGCTGAAGTTCAAATTATTGGTGTAATTACAGGCTTTAGAGAAGTTGCTCAAAAACGAGGCAAACGCTTAGTAGCTGACTTTAAAGACGATACCGGAATGATGGAACTCGTATGGTTTAGAGGTCAAAAATGGATACGAGAAAGTCTAAAAATCGGTCAACCTTATTTGATTTTTGGTAAAACCAATTGGTTTAGCGGAAAATATAGCATGCCACATCCTGAAATCGAATTGCAATCAGAACACGATGGCAATTTACGTTCTGCCATGCAAGCTATTTATCCTTCAACTGAAAAATTATCTAATAAAGGAGTCACAAACAAAGTAGTCACCAAAATAATGCAGCAATTATTTTTGGAAACTAAGGGCCGTTTTGTAGAAACATTATCCGATTCTATTAAAGGTGAATTGAAATTAATTTCAAAATCTGATGCGCTCTTTAATGTTCATTTCCCAAAGACTATAGAGCTTTTAGCAAAGGCTCAATTTCGATTAAAATTTGAAGAATTATTTTACATTCAATTGCAATTAATTCTCAAAAATCTAATCCATAAATCAAAAATAAAAGGCTTTCCTTTCAATAAGGTTGGCGACTATTTTAACACCTTCTACAAAGACCATTTACCATTCGAATTAACCAATGCACAAAAACGTGTTTTAAAAGAAATTAGACAAGATTTAGGGAGTAATGCGCAGATGAATCGGCTTTTGCAAGGAGATGTGGGTTCTGGTAAAACCATAGTCGCCTTTATGTCAATACTCATGGGACTTGATAATGGTTTTCAATGTTGCTTATTAGCTCCGACTGCTATTTTGTCAGTACAGCACTATAACGGATTAAAGGAACTATGTAAACCATTAGATATCAGTATTTCACTATTAATGGGATCAAGTAAAACTTCAGAACGAAAAATAATTCATGAAAATCTCGAAAACGGCAATTTACAGATCTTAGTTGGCACACATGCGTTACTTGAAGATAAGGTGAAATTTAAGAATTTAGGGCTCGCAATTATTGATGAACAGCATCGTTTTGGAGTGGCACAACGCTCAAAATTATGGCACAAGAATACCTCTCCTCCACATGTACTCGTTATGACTGCAACTCCAATTCCGAGAACCTTAGCAATGTCTGTTTATGGTGACTTGGATATTTCAGTTATTGACGAATTACCAGCAGGTCGGAAGCCGATAAAAACAGTTCATCGTTTTGATAATAATCGACTGAAGGTTTTCAAATTTATGAAAGACGAGATTGCTTTAGGTCGACAAATATATATTGTGTATCCATTGATTCAGGAAAATGAAAAAATGGATTACAAAGATTTAATGGATGGTTACGAAAGTGTTTCTAGAGAATTCCCAATGCCAGAGTATCAAATTTCTATTGTTCATGGCAAAATGAAACCTGCTGATAAGGAATACGAAATGCAACGTTTTGTAAAAGGCGAAACCAATATTATGGTTGCTACTACAGTTATTGAGGTTGGTGTAAACGTACCCAATGCTTCTGTAATGATTATTGAGAGCGCAGAACGCTTTGGTTTATCTCAGTTACACCAATTACGCGGACGTGTTGGTCGTGGAGCAGAACAGAGTTATTGTATTTTAATGACTAGTCATAAATTAAGTCAGAATAGTAAAACACGACTAGAAACTATGGTTCGTAGTAGTGATGGGTTTGAAATTGCAGAAGTAGATTTAAAACTTCGAGGGCCAGGCGATATTATGGGAACGCAACAAAGTGGTGTTTTAAACCTGAAAATTGCAGATATCATAAAAGATAAAGACATTTTACAAGAAGCGCGCTACTACGCCAAAAGTGTTTTAAAATTAGACCCTAGCTTAGTACTACCAGAGCATAAGGAAATTCTTGAAACCTATAGGCAAATGAGTAAGTATCGTAATATTTGGAATTATATTAGTTAAAAGAACTAAACATTTTGAATTATTTCATCGCACCTGCCCTAGCCCTTCTGCTTGTCACCATAGCTTTAGCTGAGGAACAAAAGGTTAAATCAATGAAATAATTAAAAATACAAAACGACAACTATGTTTAAAGGAAGGCGCTTAATAATTGCCACAAAACACAACAAAGAACAAGTGATAGCTCCGCTTTTAGAGGATGCTTTAGGTGTGACCTGTTTTGTGGATGAAACTTTTGATACAGATACTTTAGGGACATTTTCTGGTGAAATTGAACGCGAGCAAGATCCTATTAATACAGCCAGATTAAAGTGCTTAAAGGCAATGGAACTTAATAATTGTGATATTGGCATTGCTAGTGAAGGTTCTTTTGGAGCGCATCCTTCTATCTTTTTTGCGAGTGCTGACGATGAGTTTTTAATTTTTATAGATAAAAAAAATGGTTTAGAAATCATTGCCAGAGAACTCAGCACCGAAACCAACTTTAACGGTAAATCCATTAAAAGCGAAAAAGACCTAATGGATTTTGTGGAATTAACCAAATTTCCATCGCATGCGCTTATTCTAAAAAAATCAAAAGAAGATACTGAGGATATGGTTAAGGCCATTACTAGTTTTGAGGTTTTGAAAGTTGCTTTTCATATGTTATTTGAAAAACATCGAAGTGTTTTTGCTGAAACTGATATGCGTGCGCTTTATAACCCAAGTAGAATGCTAGTTATAGAAGCTGCTACTAAAAAGTTGGTTGCTAAAATTCAGTCGTTTTGTCCAGAATGTAAAACTCCTGGTTTTGGTGTTACGGACTTAAAAAAAGGTTTGCCTTGTGATCTTTGCGGATTACCTACAAAATCGACACTAAGTTTAATTTACGCTTGTCAAAAATGCCAACATCTAAACGAAGACTTCTATCCTAATAACAAAAAAGTCGAAGACCCAATGTATTGCGATTTTTGTAATCCTTAAAAAAAAGGCCTGGAACCAACAAACCAGACCTTTCAAAACATAATTAAACGTGTTTTGCTGATGAATTTTATATAAATTCAACTACCAAAACCACAAAATACTCTGATTACATTTGCAGTGGTGTTAGTGTCTTGTTAAAGAAATTTATCATTATGTTAATTAACGTCGCATTAAGAATCGTTATTAACTATAAAATAGCTAAAATTGTTTTAGTAATTTCACTAGAAACTAAAAGTAATTGAATTAGGATATAATTATTCACAAAGAAAACTAACAGAATTAATTAAGGACTAGAATAACAACTATTATCAACACGGTGCATAATTAATTGCTTTGGCAAGTGCTTATTTGGAAAATTCCGCTAGAATTTTCTCTAACACGTATTTGTTTACTAATTTAGTTACTTAACCACGCAACTAACCATACATATCAAGTTAAGCGTAAAACCTACTCACTCAACAATTCACTAACAAACACTTCAAATTCCGTCTTAAACTCAACATGCTTTTCACCAGTTGCAGGTCCATTAAAGCCTGTATGAATTTTGCGTACTTTACCTTTTTTGTCTATAAAAATAGACGTTGGGTAGGACATCACTTTATTCAACATAGGTAATTTTTCTTGTAATTTAGTTTTACTACCTGTGCCATACTGCGCTAAGAGAATAGGATATTTCATACCTATTCGCTCTCTTAATCTTGCAATGTTGCTAAATGCTAGTTCAGGAGTTTTAACAAACTCAACAGCTAAAGCTACAATTTCAAAATCCTTATCTTTATTAGCTTCATAAAATTCAGCGTAGTATTTACTTCCATCTAAACAGTTAGGACACCAAGTACCCATTATTTGTACCACAACCACTTTGTTTTTAAAACGGTCATCACTTAATGATACAAGATTTCCTTCTTCATCAGGAAATGAGAATTCTAAACTGTCGTATCCTTCCTTTAAAAAAGTAAAATCTTCTATACTTGGTAAATCATACTCAGAATTTCGTTTCGCTACAAAAGGCTCTTTCCAATGGTTACCAGAATAAAATGTGCCTTCCATAACAGAATCAGACACTTTTGCAGTAAATAAAAAAGCATGTGCACCATCAAAAGTAGATAGTTTCATGGTATCTCCATCCATAACACCTTCTAGATAACGATAATCACCTGTTGTAGTTCTAAAGGTTCCTGTGACTTTACCATCTTGCTGTTCAAAAATTCCTTTGGCAATATACTCACCGTCAGTTTCTTTACTAAAAACGGTTTCCCATACACCTGTCGCATTTTTACTAGAACCCAGCTTAGGGCTAAAACGCTTCTCGTTTTCATATTCAGCTTTAAAAGGAGAAACCCGTTTTAGCGTCTTATTAGTTAGTTCACCTATTAGATTATCACCATCAAATACAGCAGCTATATAAGATTCGAAAACTGGTGTTTTAATAAAAATGGAATCATTTCTATACGTGATCTCATCGACTTTAATAATTTCATCAGCGTTAAAGATGTGTAACTCAGTTGGGGATTTTACCTCAAAAATAAAAGGTAATTCTTCATTATCCTGTACTTCAAAAATCGCTCTATAGGTTCCAATTTTTAGCACCTTATCTTCTAATGTGTTGTCTTTAGTTTCGTCTTTACAAGACAAAATAGTTAATATTAGGAGGCAAACTATTAGATATCGCATGATTATTTAAACTTAAGTTTTATCAAAATTCGTCAATTCGAGTGATTATTAATCATTAAAAGTAAAAAATAGTATCTAGAATGTGATAATATCCTATTCTAAATACGTTTTCAGAAAACTCAAACTGATACTGTTTGTCATTTCAACATTCAAAAATTACAGTGTTAATATCAATATTAAAAATTATCGTTTCGTATTTTAATAGGAATCAACTATTACTATCTTTGTGACTTGATTAAATTGACACATGAAAATTTCATACAACTGGCTTAAACAGTTTATAAAGATAGATTGGACCGCTGAGAAAACTGGCGAATTACTTACTGATCTTGGTTTAGAAATAGAAGGTATCGACACCTACGAATCTGTAAAAGGTGGATTACAGGGTATTGTTGTTGGCGAGGTTTTAACTTGCGAGCAACACCCAAATGCAGACCGATTAAAAATAACTACAGTAAACATAGGCGGAGAAGAACCTCTACAAATAGTTTGTGGCGCTCCTAATGTTGCTGCCGGACAAAAAGTACCAGTCGCAACTATAGGAACTACACTTTACACCGCAGAAGGAGAAGCTTGGAAAATTAAGAAAGGAAAAATTAGAGGAGAAGAAAGTCATGGTATGATTTGCGCTGAAGATGAATTGGGTCTTGGCGAATCTCACGATGGAATTATGGTTTTGGACAAAAAACATATTGTGGGAACAGCTGCCGCAGATATTTTTGAAGTTGAAAACGATCAAGTTTTTGAAATTGGCTTAACACCAAACCGTGCAGATGCTATGAGTCATTATGGTGTGGCTAGAGATCTAAGAGCTGGTTTATTACAGCACGAAGTTTCTGCACAATTAATTACTCCTTCAGTAAGTTCTTACCACATAGATGCAAGATCACTTAAAGTAGATGTAGATGTTTTAGATAAAGAGAAATGTCCGCGTTATTGTGGTGTTACCATTTCTGGAGTTAAAGTAAAAACGTCACCAGATTGGCTGCAACATCGTTTAAAATCTATAGGCTTAGCACCTATTAACAATATTGTTGATGCAACAAATTACGTTTTACACGAATTAGGGCAACCACTACACGCCTTTGATGCGAGTAAAATTTCTAATAATAAAATTGAAGTAAAAACGTGTAAAGCAGGCACAAAATTCACCACACTAGATGGTATTGTACGCGAGCTACATGAAGACGATTTAATGATTTGTGATGCCGAAAAACCAATGTGTATCGCTGGTGTTTTTGGAGGTATTGATTCTGGCGTTACAGAACATACCATAAATATCTTCTTAGAGAGTGCCTATTTTAATCCTGTGAGCGTTCGTAAAACAGCGAAACGCCATGCTTTAAATACAGATGCATCTTTTAGATTTGAAAGAGGAATTGACCCTAGTCTTACAGAATATGCATTAAAACGCGCTGCAATACTCATAATGGAAATCGCTGGTGGTGAAATTACGAGTGATATTTCTGATGCTTACCAAAATAAAATACAAGATTTCCAAGTCCGACTGAGTTTTGAAAATGCTAAAAAGTTAATTGGTGAAGAAATCCCAAAGGAAACAATAAAAAGTATTTTAACATCTTTAGAGATTAAAGTAAATAACGTTACCGAAACTGGTTTAGGTTTAACTGTGCCAGCTTATAGAAATGATGTACAACGCGAAGCTGATATTATTGAAGAAATCCTTAGGGTTTACGGTTATAATAACATTGCGACGACTACAAAACTAAATGCTTCGATTTCTAATTCATCTAAATTTGAAGATTATAAGCTTCAAAATATTATAGGTAATCAATTAGCTTCACAAGGCTTTTTTGAGATTATGGCGAATTCGTTAACTTCTCCTAAATATATTGCGTTAAGTGAGCAATTAAATGAGACGCACAACGTAAAAATGCTCAACCCTTTGAGTAATGATTTAGAAGTAATGCGCCAATCGTTACTATTTTCTGGTTTAGAAGCAGTATCGCATAATATTAATAGAAGACGTGAGGATTTAAAGTTATTTGAATTTGGGAAAACCTATCATCAATACGAAGAATCTCGCGAGGAATATAAACACTTGTCGCTTTTTGTAACTGGCAATAAAAACCAAGAACGCTGGAATACTGCTACAACACCAAGTGACTTCTTTTATTTAAAAGGAAGCATTGAAGCTGTTTTAGAACGCTTAGGTTTAAATCAGTTAAAGTCTGCACCAACTAAGTTAGACACGCTAAGTGAGGGCATTAGTTTATCTGTTGGAAAGAAAAAATTAGTTGATTTTGGATTAGTTAAAAAATCAGTTTTAAAACATTTCGGAATTTCTCAAAATGTTTTATTTGCAGATTTTAATTGGGACAATGTATTAGAAATTGCTCAGCATAATAAAATTAAGTTTGGCGCTATTTCTAAATATCCAGAAGTGCGACGCGATTTTGCTTTGTTATTAGATAATAATGTTTCTTTTGAAGATATACATACCATAGCTAAGCAAACTGAAAAGCAATTACTAAAAAACATAAATCTCTTTGATGTCTATGAAGGTAAAAACTTACCAGATGGCAAAAAGAGTTATGCCGTAAGTTTTACGCTACAAGACGAACACAAAACTTTGAATGATAAGCAGATTGATAAGATTATGTCTAAGCTACAGTCTAATTTTGAGACTAAGCTTGGTGCTGAGTTGCGTTAGCATTTATCTAGAAAACTAAAAAGCCCTTAATAACTATTAAGGGCTTTTTTTTATGTTTCAGAAAGAAATACAATTTATCTGTTTAATTTATTCTGTTAAGCTTCTTTTGCTCCGAAAGTAAAAGTTGCCGTTTTAAACTTCATTTCAATATAAGAGATTAACCCATAAAAGAAAATCGCAGCTCCAGACATTTCCAAAAATTCTTCAAAACTATACATTAAGGCATAAGTTACTGTTTCTTCTCCATGCACTTCAGAATGAAGTCCTCCTAACATTTCCATACCTACAGCACCAAAAACAAATACAACACCAGACAATATAAATAGCTTTAAAATCTTTTTTGGTAAACGCATCATAAATTTAAAATAAGCAATACCAATAACAACGACTAGAGCTAGATAAGGAATAAACCATGCAAAATAAAGTAATCCAGAAGTGTTAAAAAGTGCTTCCATTGGTGCTCTCAACTGCTCATGTATTTGTATCATTTCATCTAAAGAGATAAAAACAAAAATGGCTGATAAGCCAATCCAATGCCAAAATTTTTCACCCAATGCTTTACTGCCAAAGGCAATAAGAGCCAGTAAAATAGAATCCCCTAACAATACTAATGCCGAAAAATAGGTTGGCAAATTAGCTTCTAAGTTAACGTTAAAGAGCTTAACAAGAAGCCTTGTAACCTTATCCTCCATTCCTGAAGTGCTAAATAATAAATAAACAGAAAATAGATTCCCGATTATTAATAGTCCTATAGCAATAAATAGATTGTAAAGAATCTTAGACTTTCGTACTTGAAATTTCATAACGTATAATAGTTAAACTAAAGACAAATAGAGAGTTTGCCTAAAAATGATTTGATTTAGTTGAATTCGAAGTTAAAAATTTTGACCAATTGTAATCAATATTTTATTCAAATAACCAATAACTTCGATTAAATGTTTTAAAACCACAATCACGACAACTTAAAACACTAAATAATAATAATTTAACGAACAACAACAGATAAATATTAAAGCAGGTAATATTGTTAAATATTATAGTTTTTTTAATATTTAACTACTTAAAAAAAATTATTTTTAACACTTATTAAAAAATACACAATAAAAATGGCAAACGTAACATTAGGAGGAACTCCTGTAGAAACAATAGGTAATTTACCAAAAGTTGGTGATAAAGCACCAAATTTTAAACTCACCGATACAGAGTTAGCAGATAAATCTCATGCAGATTTTAAAGGACATAGATTAGTATTAAATATTTTCCCAAGTGTAGACACAGGTACTTGTGCACAATCTATAAGAACCTTTAACGAAAAAGCTAGTGGATTAGAAAACACTAAAGTGTTATGTATTTCTAAAGATTTACCGTTTGCAATGGCTAGATTCTGCGGCGCAGAAGGTATAGAAAATGTTGTAAGCCTATCTGACTATAAAACAGGGAATTTTGGTAAAGATTATGGATTAACTTTTAAGTCAGGAGCTTTTGAGTCGCTTTTATCGCGTTGTATTGTTACAATTGATACAGATGGTACTATTTTACATACTGAGCAAGTAACAGAAATTGCAGACGAACCAAATTACGAAAGTGCTTTAGCTAGCTTAGCATAGTTGGTATGCAAAAAGAAGAACCATTCATTATAAACAGAATAAAGAGTGTCGGGTATGCCTTTAAAGGCATGCTCATTCTTATTAAAACCGAAGCAAGTATAAAAATTCAGCTATTCATTGCTATAATAGTGACCATAGCTGGGTTTTATTTTGAAATATCTACCACAGAATGGATGTTTCAAGTTGCCATGATTGGTTTGGTAATGAGCATAGAGGGCCTGAATACTGCCGTAGAATATATTGCTGACTTTATTCACCCAGAACATCATCCAAAAATTGGTTTAATAAAAGACGTTGCTGCTGGTGCTGTCTTTATTGCCTCAATTATAGCTACAATTATTGCTGGTATTATTTATTTACCTAAAATACTTTAATACCAAAACCAATAGAATAAACGCTACATATTTGTATTTTTGTTTAACTCGAATTTTCAATACTTTAAACAAGAGAATGAAATTCATATTTACTACGTTTTCTGGTATAATTTTGTTTTTAAGTTGTAATTCGGGTGATAAAAAATTCAGTCAAATTGATATTTCTGAAACAGCTTTAGATCCAATTACCACTTTTAAAAACCACTTAGTTAATATCACTAAAGAATTTGTTCTAGGAAAATTTAATTACAAAACAGATTCAACTTTTACAAAAGCCGGAAGCATCTATTCTGCAAAAGAAGTATATTTAAATACTGAAGTTTATAATGCTTTTTTAAATATGTATAATGCTCCAAAAGCAGATCATATAGATTTAATAATTCTTTCGGGAACAAGTAATTTTAATGAGCAAAAAGCTATTTGGGAACGTTATAAAAACCTATAATCAACACAACGCATACTAAAAGATATTAGAATATAGTTCTATGCCAAGTTCATGAAGACATCATTGGGGAACAGATTTAGATTTAAATAGTTTAAGTAATTCGTATTTTAGCAGCGGAAAAAGACTCGAAGTTTATAAATGATTAAAAGATAATGCGATTGGATTTGGTTTTTATCAAGTTTATTCTGAAAAAAAAATGAGAACAGAACAAATTATAATTTAGAAAAATGGCAGTGGTCTTATTTACCATTAGCAAGTAAATATTTAGAATTTTACAATAAAAGAATAATTAATGATGATATTAATAATTTTAAAGGATGCGAAGAAGCACAGAAACTAAGAATTATTAATGATTATATTAATGGAATCTCACAAAAAACAAGAGATTATAAATAAACAATAAATTTCCGTTTAATCGGAAAGTAAATATGGCAAAAAGAACAACTAAAAAGAAAACCACAACCAAAGCGAAGCCAAAGACAAAGTCTGGACTAAAAAAACCTTCGTTTAAACTGTCTAATCAACAAAAACTTATTTTTGGAAGTTTAATGATTATACTTGGTGTACTTCTGTTTATCTCTTTTCTGTCTTATATCATTACAGGAAAAGAAGATCAAAGTGTCCTCAGTACATTTCCAGAACGCTCAGAAGATTACAAGAATTGGGCAAGTCAAGCTGGTGCATGGGTTAGCGAATTATTTATTACCAAAGGATTTGGTATCCCTTCATTTATTTTTTCAGGATTAATATTTCTTTCGGGTGTTTATACAACTTTAAACTTAAAAAAAGTACGATTACGCAAACATTGGATATGGGGAACACTAATAGTCATTTGGCTATCTATATTTTTAGGGTTCTTTACACATAAATACGATCTTCTTGGTGGTACAATTGGTTATGAGATGAATCATTTCTTTCAAGATTATATAGGTAAAATTGGCACTGCTTTACTTCTATTATTTGGTGTTATCACCTATTTAGCGATTCGGTTTAAAGTTACAGGTGATACTTTTGTAAACCTATTTAAGAAAGCCAAACGCGACATTAATGATGAACTTAATACTAATAAAAAAACGAGTAATGATGCTACCGTAGCAGTAGATAATAGTTTATCTGACGAAGCTGAAGCTTTTAAATCTGCTTTTGAAATTCCGCTTAAAAATTTAGAACCCACCATAAGTAACCATTCTAAGCCAGAGCCAAAGAAAGAAGCTCTTAAGATGGAAGTGGCTGAGAAACCTGTAGAAGAAACTATTGAAGAACCTGAGATTAAGATTGAAGTTGAAGCCACTAAAGAAGAGAAATCTGAAACAGATAATTTATCTGATAAACTCGTTGCAGATTTCGGACAGTTTGATCCTACGTTAGAGTTAGGGAAATTTCAATTTCCGACATTAGATTTGCTTAAAAAATACGATAACGAAGGAATTTCAATAGACCAAGAAGAACTCGAAGAAAACAAAAACCGTATCGTTGATACGCTTAATAATTATAAGATAGGTATTAGTAGTATAAAAGCTACTATTGGTCCCACAGTAACACTTTATGAAATTGTACCAGACGCTGGTATTAGAATTTCAAAAATTAAAAATTTAGAAGATGATATTGCCTTATCGCTTTCTGCATTAGGCATTAGAATTATTGCACCTATTCCTGGTAAAGGAACTATTGGTATTGAAGTGCCAAATAAAAATTCTACTATCGTATCGATGCGTTCTGTCATTGCGTCACAAAAGTTTCAGCAATCAAAAATGGAATTACCTATAGCTTTGGGTAAAACCATTAGTAACGAAACATTGGTCGTAGATTTAGCAAAAATGCCCCATTTACTTATGGCTGGTGCAACAGGACAAGGAAAATCTGTTGGTTTAAATGCTGTATTAACATCATTATTATATAAGAAACATCCAGCTGAAGTTAAATTTGTACTCGTAGATCCTAAAAAGGTAGAATTGACGCTTTTTAATAAAATTGAACGTCATTACTTAGCAAAATTACCAGATAGTGAAGAAGCTATTATTACAGATAACACTAAAGTGATTAATACATTAAATTCACTTTGTATTGAAATGGATAACCGATACGAAATGCTGAAAAACGCCTTTTGTAGAAATATTGCTGAATACAATACTAAGTTTAAGGCAAGAAAACTAAACCCAAATGATGGCCATACATTCTTACCATACATCGTATTAGTTGTAGATGAGTTTGCAGATTTAATAATGACGGCTGGTAAAGAAGTAGAGACACCTATTGCACGTTTAGCACAATTAGCACGTGCCATTGGTATTCATTTAATCATTGCAACACAAAGGCCTTCGGTAAATGTAATTACTGGTATAATTAAGGCAAATTTCCCAGCACGTATTGCGTTTAGAGTAACTAGTAAAATAGATTCGCGTACAATTTTAGATGGCTCTGGCGCAGACCAATTAATTGGTCGTGGTGATATGTTATACACCCAAGGCAACGATTTAATACGAATACAGTGCGCCTTTGTAGACACACCAGAAGTTGAAAAGATTACTGAATTTATTGGCTCTCAAAAAGCATATCCAGATGCACACCTATTACCAGAGTATGTTGGTGAAGAAGGTGGCACAAATCTTGATGTAGATATAGCTGACAGAGATAAATTATTTAGAGATGCAGCAGAAATTATTGTAACATCACAACAAGGCTCAGCATCTTTGTTACAGCGTAAACTTAAATTAGGTTACAATAGAGCAGGTCGAATTATAGATCAATTAGAAGCTGCAGGTATTGTAGGTAATTTTGAAGGCAGTAAAGCAAGACAAGTTTTAGTCCCAGATTTAGCGTCCTTAGATCAATTATTAGAAAACGAGAAACAATAAAGAATTTAGAGCATATATAAAATGAAAAGATTATTTATAATAACGATTTTAGCATTAGGTTGTGTTGGATTTGCACAGAACGACACAAAGGCTGAAGCATTACTTTCTGAAGTAAGCCAAAAGATTAAATCTTATAAAAACGTCAGTTTAGATTTTAAGTACGAATTAAATAATGTTAGTGAAAATATAAGTCAAGAAACACGTGGTGACGTTGTTATTGAAGGTGAAAAATATAAATTAAACATTCTAGGTTTAACTCGTATTTTTAACGGAAAAACCCTCTACACAATTAATCCCGAAGATGAAGAGGTTACAATTTCTTCAGACAATACTAATGAAGAAGGTACAATTACACCAAGTGAAATGCTATCATTTTATGAAGATGGTTATACCTATAAAATGGATATCATGCAGAATGTAAAAGGTAGAAAAATTCAATATGTAAAATTGAATCCTATTGATGCTGATGCAGAAATGAAATATATCTTATTAGGTATTGACGCAACTACAAAACACATCTATAATTTAATTGAAGTAGGACAAGACGGAACAAAAACAACGTTAACCGTTAATTCTTTTAAAACTGATGAGCCTATATCAAAAACCTTATTTACATTTGACGAAAGTAAATACAGTGATTACTTTATCAATAAAATCGATTAAGGCCTAAATTTTAACTTGTGAAAATATTAGATAGGTACATACTTATCACATTCTTAAGGACGTTTTTTAGCGTCTTTATTATATTCATGTTCATCTTTGTTTTACAAGGTGTTTGGCTATATATAGCTGAACTTGCTGGTAAAGATTTAGATGTCTCTGTAACTGCTAAATTTATTTTATACTACATGCCAAAGCTAATTCCTTTGGTAGTTCCACTTACTGTACTTCTATCTTCGATAATGGTTTTTGGTAATTTTGCCGAAAATTATGAATTTGCTGCTATGAAATCTACAGGTATTTCTCTGCAACGCTCCATGAGAAGCCTTAGTATATTCATAATAGCTCTTGGTATTGGTTGTTTCTTTTTTGCCAACAACGTGATTCCTTGGGGAGAATATAATTTCTATAATCTAAGAAGAAATATAGCAAAAGTGAAGCCAGCTTTGGCAATTGCAGAAGGTCAATTTAACGAGATTGGAAATATTAATATAAAAGTTGATAGCAAGTCTGGTGATCGTGGTCAGTTTTTAGAGGGTGTTGTTATTCATGAAAAAGCAACACGAACAGGTAATTATAAAGTTATAATTTCAGAAAAAGGTGAATTAAAAAGCACCCCTGATTCCAATGTGCTGCAATTAGAGCTAATCAATGGAAATCGTTATGAAGAAATCATAAGTAAAGATAGACGACAAGAAGCTAATAAACCACATGCAAATAGCTATTTTGACAGTTATATTATCAATATAGATTTAGAGATTTTAAGCTCAGAAGATTTAGACGAGAAAAACAGCTCTAATAAAGCGAAAATGCTAACAGTAGGGCAATTGAATTACGCAATAGATAGTCTATTTCTAAAGAAAAAAGATGATTATGAAACACTAGCATCGACACTTTTTAACAGAACTACATACAGAGCTTTAAATTTGAGTATTGATACAACTGCAGTAGATTCCATTTATACTGGCAAAATTTTAGATATTTTTGATACAGCAAAAAAAGTGCAAATCCTAAATTTAGCAATTAACTCTTCTAACAGCACAAGACAGATATTAGATTCAAATAAAAAGAACTTTTCTATTAAGGACATTAACCTTAACAAACACATTATAGCACTTCACGATAAGTTTATTTTAGCGCTTTCTTGCATTATACTTTTCTTTGTAGGCGCACCTTTAGGAGCTTTAATAAGAAAAGGCGGTCTAGGTTTGCCAATAATAATTGCTGTAGTTTTATTTTTAACCTATCATTTTTTCGGAATCTTTACAAGAAATAGTGCAGAAAAAGGAAGTTTTAATCCAATAATTGGTGCTTGGTTGTCTACAGCAGTAATGCTACCGTTAAGTATTTATTTAACTACAAGAGCGACCAACGATAGAGGCGTATTTGAGTTCGATGCTATTATTGTACCACTTAAAAGACTATTTACTGCAAAAAACAAACTACAACTTTCAGAAACTGATACTAAATCTTATAACTATTATAAGAAATATGAAATTGAAGAACTTGTTGCTATTATAAAAAAACAAGGTGACTTTGATTTAGATAAAAAACCTAAAGAAATAGCCCTTCATAATTTATTAAATAGAAATATAGCACTTGAGGGTTTAAAGGAAAAAGGTCTAGAAATTCCTGAAAAACTTATTAATGCGAAAGCTTTGTATAAAGACTATAAAGATTATTCTAAAACAAGTCTAGTGAGCTATTCTATTGGCGGCATATTATTAATACTTCATTTTATATTAAAGAATAATAAATTAGAAGAGATTGCAGAGACTTGCTTAAGTCTAAGTATTATATCCTTTGTGTTTTTTGTAATTTATGTAATAGTTGATGCTTTTGTTTATTCTAAATTCTACAAAGCTATTGACCAAAAAGCCAAACGTATAAACCCATTAATTCTATTAATAACGCTTCCTATTTATCCTTTTAAGTATATGATTTTGAGAAATAAAATGGCTCAAGACTTCTATCAGACTTGCTTACAAAATATAAAATAAACGTATCTTTGCATTATTAAATTTAACACCATGACAAGTCAAACTGCGACTACCAAAACAAGCTTAAATACCATTGAAGAAGCTATCGAAGATATTCGTCAAGGCAAGATTATTATTGTTGTTGATGATGAAAATAGAGAAAATGAAGGTGATTTTTTAGCAGCTGCCGAAAAGGTAACTCCAGAAATGATAAACTTTATGGCAACTCATGGTCGTGGTTTAATCTGTACACCACTTACTGAACACCGTTGTGAAGACTTGGAGTTGAGTATGATGGTTAGAAATAACACAGACCCTATGGAAACTGCATTTACAGTATCTGTAGATTTAAGAGGAAATGGTGTAAGCACAGGAATCTCTGCTAGTGATAGATCCAAAACAGTACAAGCATTAGTTAATAAAGAAACAAAAGGGTTTGAACTTGCTAGACCAGGTCATATTTTCCCATTAGTGGCTAAAGAGGGTGGTGTTTTAAGGCGAACAGGTCATACTGAGGCTGCAATTGACTTTGCACGTTTAGCTGGTTTTGAGCCAGCAGGTGTTATTGTCGAAATAATGAACGAAGATGGAACAATGGCAAGATTGCCTCAATTACTAAAAGTTGCAAATAAATTTGACTTAAAAATTGTTTCTATTGAAGATTTGGTAGCCTACCGTATGGAGTACGATTCTTTAATAGACAAGAAAGAAGATTTTGATATAGAAACACGTTTTGGTAAATTTAGATTAAGAGCCTATTTACAAACTACAAATAATCAAATACATATTGCTTTAACAAAAGGAAATTGGAAATCTAATGAATCTATTGTTACTCGAGTTAATTCTACATTAGTAAACAATGATATTCTAGGTACTTTAACAAATAACGCAGACCAAAAGTTAGATGATATGTTTAATGTCATAAATACTAATGGAAAAGGTGCTATTATATTTATTAATCAACAGGCGGAATCTATAAACTTATTATCTCGTCTTTCTATTTTAAAAGAAAACCAAGTTGATGGTCAATTAGTAAAAGCACCAAGTATTGGTATGGATACTAAAGATTTCGGTATAGGTGCTCAAATACTACACGACCTTAAAATAAGTAAACTCAAACTAATGTCTAATAGCTTGCAGACCAAACGTGTCGGTATGATTGGTTATGGACTAGAAATTGTTGAATATATTAATTACTAATTAATCAATAATAACTCTTTTTGTAACAGTTCTAGAGCCTGAATATATTTTTAGAATATATAGTCCTGTATCTATATATTCAATATTTAATTCTTTAGTATTTATCGTTTTGTTTAATACCAATTGTCCAAGAGTATTATAAAGTTCTAAGCTGTCAACGTGTTCTGTTGTCTGTATAGATAATAGATTTGAAGCAGGATTTGGATATACCATAAAACGATTTCCAACTTCATCTGCAACGCTCAAATTTGTGTTTTGAAAAACTCTTACATAATCTATAACCATACTACTCTCATCAAAATTTGGATCTATTTCCCCAGAAACACCTCCCATAGCTATATTCAGAATTAAATACTGATCTTCATAAAAAGGCCAAGTAGTCACATCTTTTACAAGAGGGTTATAGGTGTAAAAACCAACACCATCAATTAAAAATGTAATCTGATTTGGAGACCAATTAACTGAATATACATGATACTCATTTGCCACATCATTTAGAACAAAGGATTGAAAATTTATAGTAGCACCAAAGCAACCAGAACATGCTGTATGTATTGCACTACTTACATGATTTGTAGCACCTAAGCCATGCTCCATAATATCAATTTCACCACACAGAGGCCAATTTGTCGTTCCAAAACCTTCATTATCCCAATAGGCACCATCTTCATTAATATTTTTACCTAAGGTCCATATTGCTGGCCAAGTACCTTCCCCAAATGGTAATTTAGCTCTAACATCTACTCTACCATAAGTAAAAGCAAACTTAGAATTAAGTCTCGCAGACGTATATTGTTTAGTCTCACCTTGATCTGTAAACGGTTCTTTTATTGCTGTAACATTTAAAAAGCCATTATCTACAAAAGAATTTTCTATACGATCTGTATAATGTTGCGCTTCACCATTAAACCAGCTACCGCCTGCTGGTAACTGTGTTTGATGAAACCAATTATTTGCGTCAATTGCTCCATTAGTATCAAATTCATCCGCCCAGACTAAGTCTGAATAGATAACATCTAAAACATTGGGGTCTATTGGCTCAGTACCATCATCAATATCATCTATTAAATAAGTACCTGCTATCGTTTGCCCACCATCAATAAAAATGACTAGTCTAGTAAAACTACCCATTGCATTTACAGAAGTACCTGTACCGCTAAATGTAGCATTTGCAAAATTAAAAGTAACATCATTTGTCCAACCAGAACCAGAAATACTTTGTACGACCTCAACATCTGCAGTAGTTCCATTCTCTAGTTTTATCAAAACAGTATGAGTGTTAGGATCAAAAGAATAAAAAGATAATGTAATCGTTTGTTCTTCAGATAAATTAATCGGCTGATTTAAATCTACAAAAAAACCTTGCCATGGATCACCTCCATCATTAAAAAACTGACCAACATCATCATTAGTTTCGTCTGGATTAACATTAAATGAAAAACCACTACCACTAAATACAGTAAAATTATCTGTATTATCAGAAAAATCTATTGGCATCTGTTGCGCCGAAGAAAATTGAACAAATAAGAGTAATAAACAACTGAATATGTAATTTCGTTTCATAGATATACTTTTTTGTGAAATTACAAACTACAGGTCTTATTTTAAAGTTTTAAAACTATACAAAGACAATACAAAGAGGTGATTTGAGTCGTTTTAACGCGATTTTATGATACAGTCTTTCATTTTCTCTGCGCGTAACTTTACCTCTTCTTCAGTCCAAGACAATTTAATTAAACAAGATATGTTACGACCAATAAAATGATCTGATTGCGAAAAATCTTTTGTTTTGAGTTCCGATAATTCATGTTTAAGGTCTGCAGATAAAGGATATAAAGATTTAGCATCTTTTAGATGATGCCATTCGCGAATGTAGTGCCAATTATTATCGTAATAATTCCAACATACATCAATACCATTTTCTTTGAATGCTTTAGAGACTTTTCTTGAAAACTCTAAGTCTGGTAAAAAGAAATTTAAAAACGCATAGCTTTCTTCGCCTCCTTCTGGTACAGTTCTAAACTGTACTTCGGGTAAATCAACTAAAGTTTCTCTAATGATGGTATAATTACGTTTTTGAAGTTCTATAAACTCTGGTAAGCGTCTCACTTGAGCCAAACCTACAGCAGCATTTAGTTCTGAAATCCTAAAATTATAACCTAAAAAAGGATGTGTTTCGGCACCTCTATCACTACCAATATGGTCGTGTCCATGATCGCTGTAATGATCTGCATTTATATAATAGTCTTTGTTATTAGTGACTACAGCTCCACCTTCACCACAAGTAATGGTCTTTACAAAATCGAATGAAAAACAGCCAACGTCAGCAATGCTACCTAAAGGTTTACCTTTATAAGTACCACCAATGGCTTGGCAAGAATCTTCAACAAAAATTAATTCATTTGTGTTACAAATTCTACGCAACGCATCCATATCACCCATGCTTCCGCACATTTGCACAATCATAACGGCTTTTGTCTTTGGTGTAATTGCGGCTTCAACAGCTTTTGGATCTAACGTTAATGTATCATCAACATCTACTAAAACAGGTATCGCACCCAACATCATAATAGCCTCAAAACTCGCTACAAAAGTAAATGTTGGCATAATAACTTCATCACCAGCACCAACTCCTGCAGATGCTAATGCCACAGAAACTGCTGCAGTACCACTAGATACTAATTGTACATGTTCAGAATTAAATGTTTTAGCTAATTCAGCCTCTAATTCTTTAGCTTTCCAATGGCCTTTACGCATACCGTCAAAACCATAGCGCATTAAAACACCATTATCTAAAACATCATTAACTTCTTTTCTTTCTAAATCACCAAACAACTCAAATCCAGGCATAACTTTTATTCAAATTTAATATTGAAAACTCTTATTACAAATATAAGGCTTTGTGTTATTTTATAATTAAAATCCTACAATTCTATAATAGTTTTAGTCAAAGGCTTTCTTACTTTTTTTAAAGTCGCAAACATATCGTCTTCTGCTCTATATCCAACTGGCAACAATAAAACTGAACTTAAACCTAAAGCATTCAATCCTAAAGCTTCATCTAATTTTTCTGGAATAAAACCTTCCATAGGACAACTATCTATACCCTCTACAGCACAAACCGTCATTAAATTACCTAAAGCAATATAAGCTTGTCTTGTGGCCCAATCATCTTTCTTATCCTCTGCCATATTAGTAATAGTAGCATTTAATTGTTTTTTAAATGGATCTAAAATAGTATCTGGTGTGTTTCTAACATCTTTAATCATATCAAAATGTTCTGTTATATCGGTATCGTCAATTTTAGTCTGTATACACAAAACTAATAAATGAGAAGCGTCTAAAACTTGACGTTGCCCATAGGACAACTCTACTAAAGGTTCTCGTACAAATTTGTCTTCAATAATCACCATCTTTAATGTTTGCAATCCATAAGATAAAGCTGTTAAATTAAAAGCTTCTTTTAAAATTGAAAGTTGTATTTGAGACAATTGCTTGTTTGTATCAAATTTTTTTGTTGCGTAGCGCCATTTTAATTTTTCTATTATAGACATTCTTTTTTTTGCAAAAATAAGAATAAAGTCATCAGAAAACATCAACTAAAATTGTAAGATGACTAGAAAGAGAAATTAAGTACTTCATTAGTGCTAAAATTACTTTTGTTTTTATAATTTTAGTTTATGACTCACGAACTAAAACAAATTATTTATAAAGCCTATTTAAATCAAAATAATGGATTAAAAAATGTTTTAGCTACTGTTGTTTTCTTAGATGGTTCATCTTATAGAAAACCTGGCGTACGTATGGGTATTTGTGAGGATGGTACTATGGTTGGTGCTGTTAGTGGTGGTTGCGTAGAAAATGTAGTTAAACAGCGTGCACAATCTGTATTCAAAGATAAAAAAGCTAAAGTTATAACCTATGATGGGCGACTTCGTTTGGGCTGTGAAGGCATTCTTTATATTCTAATTGAACCCTTCATTATTTCCGAAGAATTATTTATCACATTTCAAGCCGTTTTAAAAAATAGGGAAAGCTTTGAAATTGAATCTCATTTTAAGCTAAAAGATGATTTTACAGGTGATTTTGGAAGTATTCTTAAGCTTAATAATCATCGTGATTTTAAGTTCTCCAAGGAATTCAAAATAGAATCTTCAAAAGATATGAAAATATTTTCACAGACGTTACAACCTTGCTTTAAATTACTAATAATTGGTGGTGAGCATGATGCTGTTAAACTTTGTTTAATGGCAAGTATATTGGGTTGGGACATAGATGTTATTACCTCTGTAAAAGATCCTAAAAACCTATTAGATTTTCCAGGCGCACATTCAGTTATAAGTCAAGCACCAGAAATGATTGACTTAAATATTGATAAAGAAACAGCTGTCATAATAATGACCCATAATTACGCGCTTGATTTAAAGTTTTTATTAAAAGTGATTAAATTTAAGTCGAAATATATTGGTGTCTTAGGCTCGTATAAACGAAAAGAGCAACTTTTAAATGATATTATTAACCAAAATGATACTATTGGTGATGCTGTATTCTCATCTATTTATAGTCCGGCTGGTTTAAATATAGGCGCAATAACACCCGAAGAAATTGCACTATCTATACTTTCAGAAATTTTAGCTTTGGTTCGTGAAAAAGAACCAATTTCTATGAGAGATGTTAAACGAAATTTCACTAAATAATTAAGATTGAAAATTGCAATACTCATTTTAGCTGCTGGTTCTTCCTCTCGCATGGGAACTCCAAAACAACTTTTACCTTATAAAGAATCAACTATTTTAGGAACCGTAGTAGAGAATGCATTAGGTTCTAATACCAATGATGTTTTTGTATTGTTAGGTTCGAATGCTGATACAATTCAAAAAAATATCAATAAATCTGTTGAAATTATCATTAATAATACATTCGAAAAAGGATTAAGTTCTAGTATCGTTAAAGGCATAATAAGTCTTCTCGATTATGATGCTGTTTTAATAGCTCTGGGTGATCAACCTCATATTAGTTTTGACTATTACAATCAAATGATTTCGGAACTAAAAAAACATCCAAATCATAGTATCACTTCACAATATAAAAACCACAAAGGTGTACCTGCCTTATTTCCGAAACAGTATTTTTTAGACTTATTAAAACTGAATGGTGATTACGGAGCAAAAGCCTTATTGAACTCAGATACAATTTTGACTAAAACAATAGACTATTCAGTTAATTTGTTTGATATTGACACTCCCGAAGACTATGAAAAATTGATTAACAACACTAAATGAATTAGCATTACTAATGATAAAATTCCAAGAGAAACCAAATCTATTTAATGCAAAATTAACTGCTATTTGGGCGGTTAGTGAAAGTGGCTTGGGTGGTTTGTTACATGCTATTAAAATCCCTTTTAGCGGTTTATTCTTGGGCAGTTTTGCTGTAATAATTATTACATATTTAGCGTATGTAAATACTAATAAGTTTAGCGCTATAATTAAAGCCACACTATTGGTTATACTTATAAAAGCAACAGTTAGTCCGCATTCTCCTCCAATGGCATATATTGCCGTATTATTTCAAGGAGTTGTTGGTGCAAGCTTTTATGGTGCTTTTGGTGTAAATAAATTAACCGCAATTAGCTTTGGATCTATAGCCTTGTTTGAATCAGCATTTCAAAAAATATTCACCTTAACTATAATTTTCGGCACAGGGTTATGGGAATCTATTAAACAATTTTTTACTGGTATACAAAGTAAATTACAGATGGATTGGATTTCAGACTTACCATGGTTATTCCTGAGTATCTATGGTTTACTGTATTTTATAGTCGGTATTATAGCAGGTAATCTATCTGCGAAATTACCAAAAATCGTTTTTGAGAATGCTAAATCTTTAGGTAAAATAGATGTTAGAATACCTAACGAGACTATTTCTTTAAAAAAAAATAAAAAGAAACGGTTATGGTTAATTGGTGGTTTGTTAATATTCTCAATATTAGTGTTTGTGTTTTCGGGTGCTTTCAATAATGCACTATATATAGTATTGAGAACATTAGGTGCTATCATTTTTTTCCTTTTTGTTTTTAATCCACTATTTAAATTCTTAATGCAAAAATGGGTAGAAAAGAAAAAAAACTCAAATAATAAATCCTTAAAGACTATTATAGAATTAATGCCTTCCATACGAAACAATGTAGGAATCGCTCATCAATTGTCTTCATCTGAAAAAAACCTCTGGAAACGTGGAAAATCATTTACAACTAATTGGTTGAGTTTATCATTATATTATGAAGATGAAAGTCATGAATGATAATCAAGTATACATATTATCTGATGAAAAAGGCATAGGAAAAACTACCGCACTCCAAGAATGGACAAAAAAATCTAATAATCTAAGTGGCTTCTTATCCCCTATCGTCAAAGGTAAAAGGCAATTTCAAAATATTGAAACAGGATTTTTAATTCCAATGGAAACAGATGCTAAAGATTTAATAGTCGGTAAATATGCTTTTGATTTAAAAAGCTTTAAAACAATAGAAGAACTCATCTTAAGTTATTATAAATCGTCTAAATCTGAATTAATTATTTTAGATGAAATTGGTCCTCTGGAAATCTATAAAGATCAAGGCTTTCATAATTTATTATTACAATTAAAAGCAGAATATGCAACGAATAAATCAAAGCTTTTCTTTGTAGTACGAGCATCAGTTTTAAATGATTTTATAACTAAGTATAATTTTAAAAATGAAGTGGTTTTTAACTTAAAAGAATTCAAAGCTAAGTTTATCAATCACAAATAACTAATTGTTAATATGTTATCAAAAAAACACATTTATAGCTTATTATTTTTAACTTTAACTAAATAATCTAAGTGTTATGGCAAGTTATAATTTAAAGGTTAATGGAAAATCTGTTAACGTAAACGCAGACGATGACACTCCTTTACTTTGGGTACTTCGTGACGAACTCAATTTATTAGGCACAAAATTTGGCTGCGGTATTGGTCAATGTGGTGCATGTACAGTCCATTTAGATGGTGTTGCAGTGCGAAGTTGTTCGCTTCCTATTTCTAGTTTGGTAGATGCAAATATCATTACTATTGAAGGACTTAAAGATAAAGCGCTTCACCCTGTGCAAGAAGCTTGGAAAGAACTTGATGTACCACAGTGTGGGTACTGCCAATCTGGACAAATAATGACCGCTTCCTCATTTTTAAAGCAAAACCCTAATCCCAATAATGATGACATAAGAAATGCTATGCATGGTAATTTATGCAGATGCGCTAGTTATAACAGAATTGAGAAAGCAGTAGCATTGGCTGCTAAGAAAATGTCTTAAGCTAAATAATTATGAAAAATAAAAACAAACTTACATTTAGCAGACGTAATTTCATTCGTACTTCTGCGTTGGCTAGTGGCGGAATTTTAATCGGCTTTAATTTTTTAAATTCTTGCAAAGAAGCTGCAGTTCCTGCTGTTGATGTTTCAAAACTCAACTTCAATGACTTTAATGCTTTTATAAAAATTGCAGATAATGGTTATGTAACAATTTACTCTCCTAATCCAGAAATAGGACAAGGTGTAAAAACGTCTATGCCAATGCTTATCGCAGAAGAGTTAGATGTCCCTTGGGCACATGTATCTGTAGAACAAGGAGCTTTAGACACTAAAAACTTTCAGAGACAAGTTGCAGGCGGTAGTCAATCCATAAGGTTTGGATGGGATGCTTTAAGACAAACCGGTGCAACTGCAAAACAAATGTTAATTAATGCAGCTGCAGCTAAATGGGGAGTTGATGCTTCAACGTGTACTGCATCAGACGGAATTATTAAAAATAGTACTGGTGATCAATTAGGCTATGGTGATGTTGTAAACGATGCAGCTGGAATGGAAGTTCCTGAAAATGTAAGTTTAAAATCGCCTAAAGATTATAAAATTATTGGTAAGGATGCGATAAATGTTGACATAGATAAAATTATTACTGGAGAACCTTTATTTGGATTGGACTATGTTGTTGAGGGTATGAAATATGTTTCTGTTGCGCGGCCACCTGCATTTGGCCAGAAAGTAGATACATTTGATGCTACTCAAGCCAAATCTGTTAATGGAGTAACAGACGTTATTCAGTTTGGAGATAAAATTGCCGTATTAGCGACCAATACTTGGGCAGCCATGAAAGGTAAAAAAGCTTTGAAAGTTGAATGGAAAGCTGATGAAAATTTAGAAAGTACAGCACAACACGATAAAGAACTTAATGCCATTTTAGATAGCAATACATTAGATGTCAGACGAGAAGATGGCAACATTAAAAAAGCCTTTGCCGAAGCTGACGAAATCTTAGAACGCACATTTGAATCTCCATTTTTGCCACACAATTGTATGGAACCTATGAATTTCTATGCAAATGTTACTGAAGAAAAAGTATATTTAGTGGGTCCTATACAAACACCAGCTGGCACAGCAAATAGAATTGCATCTTTAATAAATAGAAACCCGGAAGATGTGCATTTAGAAATGACACGAATGGGTGGTGGTTTTGGTAGACGTTTATATGGTGATTTTGCTATGGAAGCTGCAGAAATATCTAATATTACAAAACAACCTATAAAAGTTATTTTTTCACGTGAAGATGATATGGCTGCCGGAATATACAGACCAGCAATAAAATATAGAATTAAAGCATCAATTAAAGACAGAAAAGTAACCGGTTATCATTTAAAAGAAGCTGCTATTAATTCTAATATGTATGGTTTAATTCCGAATTTCTTTCCTGCTGGTGCAATAGCAAACTATAAGATTGAGTCTGGCAACTATAAAAGTAACATCACCACAGGTGCATGGAGAGCACCTTACACTAACTTTTTAGCCTATGCAGAACAAAGTTTTTTTGATGAAATAGCTGAAGCCTTAGAAGTTGACCCTGTGCAGTTACGCTTAGATTTATTAAAAAATGTAAAAGACGTAGAAGATAAAAGTATTGACTATTCAGCAGAACGTATGACAAACACTATTAAACTTGCCGCAGAAAAAAGTAACTGGGGAAATAGTGAAAATGGAGTCTATCAAGGATTTGCGGCTTATTATAGTCATAACACACATGTTGCAGAAGTTGTAGATATAACCATGAAAAATGGGGTGCCTTCAGTTGAAAAAGTAACTGTTGCCGTAGATTGCGGAATTGTTGTTAACCCAACTGGTGCAAAAAATCAGATTGAAGGTGGTGTTATTGATGGAATTGGGCATGCGATGTATGGCAACTTTTCTTTTGAAGATGGAAAACCTCAGGATGTCAACTTTAACACCTACAGATTAATCAGAATGAAAGAAACACCAATAGTTGAAACTTATTTTGTAGAAAATGAATTATCTCCAACAGGTCTTGGCGAGCCAGGTTTACCACCTGCTGGTGGAGCTTTAGCAAATGCTATAAAAGCAGCTACTGGTAAGATTATAACTAAACAACCTTTTATTGATACTTTACAAAATCGTAAGACGGATTTGAATGCTTGATTTAAGTTTCGTTGATTTATTTAAATTAACAAAAGGTTTCTAATAAATGATAATGGTATCAAATGGAATTATATAACTTTCTAAAAGAAATACAATATGACGAAAGACTTTGAATAATTAAATTGATAGAAAAATTACCATTTTCTAACGGAACATATTATAATATAAAAAACGGTAATAAAGATGAATTAACAACTAAACAGTTAGAGAAATTAAAAAATGTTTTTCCTAATGCAAACTTTAGTTTATTAAGAGGTACAAAAGGAACAATGACTTCTAAAGATTCTCATCATAACTATATATACCAAAATGAATTTGTAAATCAAGAAGAACTCACTCTTATGGCTTACACCTTTATAGAAAACTACGACAAGATTAAAAAAATTTGCAATCATAGAAAATTTTATTAATCTTAATATCTGCGATCTGCAGAAGAAAATCAGAAAACAAGGATAATTAATCTTAGCTTATTTACATTAATAGTTGACTAACTGTAATTGTAAAAGCTTCTATTAACAATTCACTCAAAATTGTTATTGTAATTTATAGGTTTTTATTTCTTACTTATCATCGTAAACAGATGGTTTACAGGGTTCCTAAAAAACAAAAGCTCAATTTCTGAAAAGAAATTGAGCTTTGCTTAAAGCGGAGAGTAAGGGATTCGAACCCCTGGAGGTGTGACCCTCAACAGTTTTCAAGACTGCCGCATTCGACCACTCTGCCAACTCTCCATTAGCGGGTGCAAATATAAAATCCTTTTCGTTCTAGCCAAAGATTTTTCTTTAGTTTTTTTATTAATATTTAATTAATCGATTTAAAAAGCAAAAATTAGCAACATTTGGTAAAGCATTGTATTTTTCGGCACAGTATATGCTCTTTATATTGTTATAATTAAAATACTATTTTTTATGAAACATTTTATTTTTGCTTGTTTAGCTTTAATTAGCCTTAATAATTTTGCTCAAAATAAAACTATTGCTACTGGTGAAAAACTAATATTTACAGCAGCTTATAATATGTCTGGTTTATTAACGGACATTGCTCAAGTAAAAATGGAAACTAGCGAGGTCAAAACTTCTAAGAGTACGTTATTACGTTTAAAATGTACCGCTACTACCTATAAAAAATGGGATAATTTCTTTAAAATAAGAGATTTATACGAAAGTTATGTAAACCCAAAAACACTGACTCCCTATTTATATAAAAGAGATATAAACGAAGGTGGATACTACAAGTTTATGCAGTATAAATTTAACCATAAATCTAATACAGTAAAAAGTCTTAAACGAAAAAAGCGTAAAGATGGTGAGACATGGGATGAAAACAAAGTGGTAAATATTGGTGCGTCAACTAAAGATTTTGTGAGCACATTGTATCATATTAGAAATTTAGATATTCATAAAGCAAGTCCTGGAGATCAGCAGAGTTTCAAAGTACTTTTTGACAATAAAGAGACTACCATAGTATTAAAGTATATTGGTAAAGAAACTATCTCTACAAAAATTGGCAGAAAAGAATGTTACAAATTGGCAATTTCAATAAAAGGAAGCGATGTATTAAAAGGCAAGAACGATAATTTATTATGGCTAACCGCAGATGCTAATAAAGTACCTGTATATGTTAAATTTAAAATCCCTGTTGGTAACGGTGAACTGAAAATCGAATCTGCGACAGGTTTAAAAAACTAAACATAATACAATCTTAGATTCATAAATTCATTTAAAAAATATAACATGAGTAAAAAACTATTCATCATTTTAGGATTTATTACTGCAATAATAGCTGTGATATTAGCCGTTACACCTTTATCTAATCTAGCAATTTTACCTATTGGTGTAGCTTTTGTTTGTGGATTAATTGTCTTTTTTATTTCAAAAAAACAAAACACAAAGACAAAAACAATTCAGTACATATTTCTCCTAGTTATTATATCCCTTGGTTTAACAATATACAAAGGTGTTTTTAATGCTAAAGAAGTAGGCAACACTGAAGAATTAGAGATCCGTGAAGAAGAAAATTTAGAAGATTCTAAAGAAATTCTTGAAGATATTGAGATTGACGAAGATTTTTAAAATTTGAATGAATTGGTAAGAAATCATTTCAATTAATTACCTTATTTTTGAAGAAATTTATATTTTAAATGAAGATCTTAGTTGCTTCTGTTCTTATTCTCGTTGGGTCGTGTTCTACGTTCAGACACAGCGAAAAGATTGATAACCTTAAAGATAGTATTCAATTTAACGATAAAGTGGTTATTGAGCAATACCTATCTACTATTGAAATAGAAGAGTTAAAGTATCACGTAGAAGAAGTCTCTTCAGATAAGTATAATGGTAGAATGACTGGTGAAAAGGGACACAATGAAGTATGCAACTATATTAGAAAATATTATGCTTCTCAAAACATAAAAGCTCCTAACACGCACCCAAATTATTACCAAAAAGTACCTAAAGAGGTACTGCCAGATGATTTAAATGATTCCCAAAACATTATAGCTTACATTGAAGGATCCGAATTTCCTAACGAATATATTTACATTACTGCGCATTCTGACCATGAGGGTGTAATTGATGGGGAAATTTACAATGGTGCTGATGATAATGGTTCTGGTACTGCTGCCGTATTAGAGATGGCAGAAGCTTTTAGTAAGGCAGTTAAAGGTGGTCATGGTCCTAAACGCAGTATTGTGTTTTTGCACGTTACTGCAGAAGAAGTTGGTTTACACGGTTCTCGTTACTACACTGATAATCCTATTTTTCCTTTAGAAAATACAGTTTCTACATTAAATATAGACATGATTGGTCGTGTAGATGATAAGCATAAAAATAACGAAAACTATATTTACCTTATTGGTGCTGACAGGTTGAGTAGCGAATTACATTTTATTGCACAAAAAGCAAATACAGAATTTACCAACCTAGAATTAGACTATACGTTTAACAAAGAAAAGGATGTTAACCGCTATTATTATAGATCTGATCATTATAATTTTGCGTCAAAAGGCATACCAGTAATTTTCTTCTTTAACGGAGAACACGAAGACTACACAAAACCTACAGATACAGCAGATAAGATTAACTATCCGCTTTTAGCGAAACGCACAAAACTTGTATTTGCAACGGCTTGGTATTTAGCAAATTCGCCACAGCGTTTAAATCCTGAAATCATCTAGTGTTAAACTTTGTTAAAAGAAATTTACACCCAACTTATTCCCTTTTTTTATTTCGTAATTTTATACATTAGCTATCAGGCTATAACTAACTTTAACTTCTATATTCTAATAGAACTATCTAACATTAAATTAAATGAAAAAACTACTATTAACTTTTTTTGTTTCCGGATTAATTTTAAGTTGCGGCACATCTTCAAAAAGTAATACATCTTCAACAAAACAAATTGAAACAGTAAATCCTGCCGATTATGCTGCGTCAATAACTTCTGAAGAGTTAAAAGAAATGCTATATAAATTCGCTTCTGATGAATTTGAAGGTCGTGAAACTGGTGAAAAAGGAGAGAAAATGGCTATAGAATATTTAAAAGAGCAATATAAATTATTAGCCATCCCTACTCCATTGGGCGGCGACAATTATTTTCAAGAAGTCCCTTTAGAAAAACAAAAAACTGCTCAGGCACAGCTCTCTGTAAATGGTAAATCTTTTAATAGTTTTGAAGATCATATTGTACTTGCTATTTCTAATACTATAGATATGTCTGTAAACGATATTGTATATGTTGGTTATGGCATAGATGCAGATAATTACTCTGACTATAGCGATGTAGATGTTAAAGGAAAAGTCGTTTTAGCAAAAGCTGGAGAACCAAAAGACGAAACTGGGAATTATATCACTACTGGTAAGCCTGAAGATACTAAATGGACGAACGGACGTCAATCTTTATCTAGCAAAAGAGATGCTGCAAAAGACAAAGGTGCTAAAGGCTTTATTTTAATGGATAACACGCTGTTTTCAAGGTATTCACCTTTCTTTAAGAGACAAGCTGAATCTGGTGCTTCTGGCCGTTTATCGCTAAAAAGTAATGAAGAAGGAATGATGATGCTAATGATTAATGAAAATTTAGGAAAAGCATTACATGGTTCAATTTTAGAAGACGATACTACTAAAGTTCTAAATTCAAAACTAGATGTAGCTATTGAAAATAAATCAGAATCTATTATTTCTAAAAATGTAGTCGCATATATAAAGGGATCTGAAAAACCAGATGAAATTATTGTGATTTCTGCACATTTAGACCACGAAGGTATTAAAGATGGTGAAGTATACAATGGTGCTGATGATGATGGCTCTGGTACAATCGCAATATTAGAAATTGCTGAAGCATTTAAAATTGCTGAAAAAGCTGGTCATGGGCCAAAACGTTCTGTTTTGTTTTTACATGTTACAGGTGAAGAGAAAGGACTTTTAGGGTCTAAACATTACACAGACAACGATCCTATTTTTCCACTTGCTAATACGGTAGCTGATCTTAATATTGATATGATTGGTAGGACAGATCCTGAGCGTAAAGAAGGGGACAGAAACTACATATACCTTATTGGAAGTGATAAATTAAGTACAGACTTACACAAGATTTCAGAAGAAGTTAATTCTAAGTATACAAATATTGAGTTAGACTATACTTATAATGATGAGAACGATCCAAATCGTTTTTATTACAGATCGGATCATTATAACTTTGCCAAAAATAACATTCCTGTAATTTTTTACTTTAATGGTACACATGCAGATTATCATAAAGCAAGTGATACAGCAGATAAAATAGAATATGACTTATTAGAGAATAGAACACGTCTTGTCTTTCATACAGCATGGGAAGTTGCTAACAGAGCAGATAGAATTGTTGTAGATAAAGCAACAAAATAAGTATCCTATTATCTAAAAAATAAAAGCATTTCAATTGATTTTGAAAGGCTTTTATTTTTTAAAATTAGTTCAAAAAGTCTTTGTAGAAAATAGGAAATAATCTACATTTGCACTCCTAATTAAAACGGTGGTTGTAGCTCAGTTGGTTAGAGCGTCGGTTTGTGGTACCGAAGGTCGCCGGTTCGAGACCGGTCTTCCACCCTAAATTAGTAAGCCTTTCAGAAATGAAAGGCTTTTTTGTTGGTCTATTTTAAGTCGAATAATGATTCTACAGCGGGATAACGCTCAACGGTGTAACCTTCCGCATATTCAGTTCCGATTAGACGTCCTAAGTTTCTTGCTCTGTATATTATACTATCTGTAAAATTCTTACTAGAAATTGGTGTTTCTGGCTCATCACTGTTTGAATCAAAAAACTGGGTTTTATAAGCTAATACTGAATCCATCTTTTGATCCATATAACCAGAAACATCTACAGCTAAATCTGGTTCAATATCTTTCCACTGTATATAATGGTATACTGCTTTTGGTCTCCATGGCTCTTGATTTGATTTCTCATCTTTATGTACAGTTTCAATTTTAAGCAAACCACTTAAAAAACAGGCATCACTAACTAATTGACTTCCTTTACCATGATCTATATGTCTATCATCAATAGCATTACATATCACTATTTCTGGTCTGTAATACCGAATCATTTTTATGATTTCTATTTGATGTGCTTTATCGTTTATAAAAAAACCGTCTGCAAATCTCATATTAACTCTAGAGTGCACACCTAATATTTTAGCCGCATTAAAGGCTTCTTCATCACGGGTTTCTGCTGTACCTCTTGTGCCTAATTCTCCACGTGTTAAATCAATTACACCTACTTTTTTACCGTTGGCAACTTCTTTGGCTAAAGTAGCACCACAACCTAATTCTACATCATCCGGATGCGCTCCAATAGCTAATATATCTAGTTTCATTTTTTGTCTTTATTATTTTCAATTCTATTTTGAAATAGCGTTAATTGCTTTATCAATATCGCGCTTTAAATCTTTAATATCCTCAATACCAACAGAAAAACGAATGAGTTGATCACTAATCCCAATGGCATTACGTTCTTGCTGAGTTAACAAAGCATGAGAGGTTAAATGTGGTGAAAGCATAGTGCTCTCTACTCCTGCTAAACTCATTGAAGATTTAATTAAGTTTAATTCTTTTTGGAATTTATAAGATTCTAAATCTTCAGATAATTCAAAAGATAACATTGCTCCAAAACCTTTCATCTGTGATTTTGCTAATTTATATTCTGGGTGTGATTTTAAACCTGGATAATTTACTTTAGAAATCTTAGGGTGTTTGTTTAACCACTTTGCTAATTTCATTGCATTTTTAGTTTGGGCTTTAACACGAAGTCCTAAAGTCTTCATGCTCCGTTCTAGCATCCAAACTGTCATATCGCTTAAGCTTCCTCCTAGGTTTTTGCCAACATTCCAAATACGTAAAATATGTTCTTCAGAACTTGCTACTGCTCCTGCACAGATATCACTATGACCACCAAAATACTTGGTTGCTGAATGCATTACCATATCAATTCCCATATCTATTGGGTTTTGATTCACAGGCGATGCAAATGTATTATCTATAGACGTATAAATAGACTTTGATTTTCCTAGAAGAGCAACAGCTTTTATATCTGTAATAGTCATTAAAGGATTTGAAGGAGTTTCAATATGAATTAACTTTGTATTTGGTTGAATTGCTGCTTCAAAGGCTTCAATAGTATAACCACTAGTGAATGTATATTCGATACCGTATTTAGGAAATTCTTCTTTAATAAAGTTGACGGTTCCACCATATAGAGTATTCTGAACAACCAAATGATCTCCTTGTTTTAAAAATGCCAAAAACATAGTACTAATTGCTGCCATACCAGAACCAAAAATCATTGCTGCTTCTGTATGCTCTAAAGCAGCTATTTTCTTTGATAAAAACTCTTGATTTGGTGTGTTAAAATAACGTGGATAACGTTTTACATCTACATCTAAAAACTCGTAAGATGAACTTAAATACATTGGCGAAACTGCACCTTTAAATTGTTCATCTTTAACTTCCCCTATATGTGTGCAAATGGTATTTAAACCCAATTTTTCTTTAGACATTTTAATAATAATTTAGTTGCTTAAAATTAAGGAATTAAGAAGTAATGTAACAATGAAATAACAAAAAGTAATGTCCAAAGTAAGGTTCTTGTCCAATTCTTATTCACCAATTTATTGCAAACATTTTCGACAGGTGTATTATTATCTATACTTTGATGCAGTGGCACAAAAATTAGAAATGTTTGAAGCCATAGTAGCATAATAATTGTGATACTTATAATAGTGTACCAATTTTGAATTTGCCACAGCCGAATACCACCTAAAATAAGCTGACTAAACATTAAAGGCAAAACAATAATTGTGACTCTAGCCGTATAACTTTTATGCCATTTAAATAAATTGTCTTCAGAATAGTACCCAAAGCTTGGATATATAACCAATTGTACTGCCCAAATAAGGATAACAAAGCCAAAATCTATTAATAAGCGTGCTAAATCTAATGACATATTAATTTACTTTTCTAACCACCCAAGCCCAAAAGATGAGCAAAGGATGAAGGAATAACAAACGCACCCATGCAATCCAAGGTGCAACACAAAAAGCACTTTCTACGCAAGAGCCAACCTGAATAAAATATACATGTGATGGAATAAACAAAATAAGTAATACAATAATTCCTTTTATGGCTAGTAGTCTAGTTTTTGGTATCGCAACTCCAATAGCTAATAAAATCTCAAAAAAACCACTAGCATAATTAATTAAACTATGATACGGTAAATACGCTGGAATTAAGTCTGAATAAAACTCAGAGTTTATAAAATGGTAACTGCCTGCAAAGGCATAAAAACTGATTAATAGTATGCGAAGAAACTTTATCAAGATAGTTTCCATTTATAATCAGTATGTACTTTCTTTAAAATTAAGAAGAAAGGAATCCACCAAATAAAATCGTTTGTAAAAAGTGTATAAATGAACTCAAACGGAACATCACCTTTTAAGTAATTAAACACAAAACCTAATGGTCCAAATATCTTTCCTAAAAAACCAACAGCTACGATTGGCCAATGTTTCGTGGGATTATAAGATGCCCACCAATAACCAAGTCCATATACACCAATAACCATTCCCATACCTTGCCAAACCAAAGGATGATTTAACGGTTCCATACCTACTAAATTAAAAAAATGATTAGGAAAAAGAACAACCCAAGCTCCCCAAAGGAGGTTATAAATTGCTGCTAAGCGTAATGTTAATTGCATATTTCTTTTAAGCAAAGATAAGGATATCTTGTAAGCTCTAAAAGGTTATATTTAATCGTTCTTAGATACTTTATTATATGCTTTTATCATTAATGTCGCCCAAATAACTACAAGAACAATCACAATTACAGAAAACCAAAAGACTATATCATTTGCTACCATGATCTACAAGTTTTAAGTAGATCATAACCCCTAGTAAAGTTGGTGCCCAAAGGCCTACAAATATACCATGAAGTTCGTCTCCGGTTAGAAATAAATATTCTGCGACAATAATTATAACCGCGCACAATACCAACATTAGTAGACTTGCAGTTCCTAATTTTTTGAAGTAATTCATTTTAAGGATTCATTTAAAACTTCAAGTTAATAAAAATACTAGTCCATCCCTATAATAATTTAGAGAAATGGATTATTTTTTATAATATATCTTATACTTTCGGTAGGCTAAAAATCCTAAAATCGAAATAACAGATAAGGTTATAACTATAAATTGAAAGCTTAATATTTGATCACCACTTGCATAAGAATGCAAACCAGATAAATAGAAATTAACACCAAAATAGGTCATTACTATACTCCCAAAGGCTATAATAGACATAAAGCTATACAACCAAGTACTTCTTAATCCTGGTACTAAACGCATGTGTAATACAAAGGCGTATATCATAATACTAATCAGCGCCCAAGTTTCTTTAGGATCCCAGCCCCAATACCGTCCCCAACTTTCATTGGCCCACATACCACCAAGAAAATTACCTATGGTTAACATTACTAGACCAACGGTTAATGCCATCTCATTAATAATGGTTAGCTCTTTAATGTTAATGTCCATACGAGCTTTATTTTGTTTATTGGTAAAGATCATTAGTAACAATGCTACTACACCTAAAATCATACCTAAGGTAAAAGGCCCATAACTTCCAACAATTACCGAGACATGTATCATTAACCAATAGCCTTGTAGAACAGGTTCTAGATTTGCAATTGCAGGATCCATCCAATTCCAATGTGCAATCATAAGAATCATTGATGTTACAAAAGCAGTTGACGCCATTGTTAAATCACTCTTTCGTCCAAATAGCAGTCCAAATAACATTGTTGCCCAAGCGACATAAATCATAGACTCATAAGCATCACTCCATGGTGCATGACCAGATAGATACCAACGCGCAATTAAACCACCTGTGTGAACTATAAACAGTCCGATAATTATAAATTTAAATACAGTAACAGATGTATTAATAGCTTTACTCTTAAATTTAAAAATTTGAATAATTAACAATACAAACATTAGAGAACCAGCAATCAAATACCAGCTAAAAAGCTTTTTAAATATGTCGTATTTATTGTATAGGATTTCTGTTTTTATTTTTTCTTCAGATAGCATAATATCACCGCCTAATTTTTGCTGTGTTCTTTTAATATCCTCTAATAATCTATCTGCATTTGTATAATCACCCGATTGTTTCGCATTATTTAACGTCATTAAATAATAACTAAACCCTTTACTGACAAAACCTGCATATAAAGAATCTTTGATGATGTCTTTATAGCCTTCGCGCTTATATTCAAAAGTTGAAATCCATTTATTATTTTCATCATCTGGTACAGGAAAAATCTTTATAGAGCGACCTTCAATAGCATCAGATAGTAAATTTAGGCGACCATAGGTGTCTTTAACTTCTTTTTGAAAACCGTTTGGTACTTGTGCTTTGAAAGCTTCTTCAATATAAGGTCCTAATTTATTTCTACCTTCTTCTGTAAAAAAGTCTAATAGACTTACATATTTTTGACTTTTATCTACTCCGATAATTGTTCTTATAGAATCTGCTTTTCTTGGAGTTAAATAAATGACAGGTATATTATACCAAAGCATTGGACTTTCTTGTATAGATAAGAATATCTGTGTAGCATCCATATCTTCGTACACATCACTCTTGCTTATTTTCCTTAGCATTTCTGATGCATAAGTATGTATTGGCATCATTCTACCACTATAATCTTGTATCACCATCTCAGCAAACTTATCGGCATGTGCCTTTGGTGCGATATTAGCTTTTAAGACAGAGTCTAATTGTACTTTTATAGACTTGTCCTCAGAATGGTCATGGCCATCTCCTGGTGAGTGTTGTTGGGCAAACCCAGAAAGACTAAGCAACAAGACAATCATAGTCGTCATTTTCGCTTTCTTTTTCTTAAGTTTTTCTAAACGTTTTCTTATCTCATCAAAACGTGTATGTTTTGCCATAAGAATAGCCATTAAGCCAAAATACAATAACATGTAGCCAGCATAAGTAATGTAAGTTCCCCACATATCATGGTTTACTGATAAGATAGTTCCTTTCTCATCCGGGTGAAAACTTGCCTGAAAGAAACGATAACCTTTATGATCTAAGACATGATTCATATAAATATGATAATCAAAATCCCCATCTTCTTTATCGATGACTGTGACCTTACTTTCATAAGAAGAATATGCTTTTTCTGTCCCTGGATACTTCTCTGCAATAAAATCGTTTAATTTAACTTCAAACGGTAATTTCTGTAGTTTTGCTCCATATTGCAATGCAATTTCGAAACCACCAACTTCAACTTCTTCAAATTTATTATAAGTACCACTTCCTCCTAAAAGTTTAATACTTTTAGTTTCACCGTTAGCCGTAACATCTAGCACAATACCATCTTCATCATTCTTAAGAATAACAGATCTCTTTACAATATCAAAAACACCTTTTACAACTGGCTTAGGAAATACCAATTGCATGCCACTTATTATGTATCTAGAACGTAACGCTAGAGGTTGTAAACTATCTTTTACCAATTTCCCTGTCGTACCTGTTGCCATGGTTAAAAACTCACCTTCGTATGGCGAATTAATAAAAATACCGTCTTCTGTATTGGTAATATTTATGGCTCCGTCTTGTTGTTTATTTAATGAAATAAGTACATTATGTAAGTTTGAAACCTGTCCGTCTTTTAAAAAATGATTGTGCGGTCTACCATCTGCCGCTTCAACAATTTTAAGGTAACTCTCTCCACTTTCATCTGGAATGATATCTTTTTCTGCACCTTTAATAAACTTTTTAAGGTTAAAATTTACATCTGTTCCACCATAATCAATTGTTTCATCGAAATCATTATCTAGTCGGTGAGAGAAATCAACTTCGCGCTGAAAATTATAGCGTTGCAAAACACCATCTATCTTGTGTGCTCCAACAACATAAGCTGTTAGATATGTTTTTTGAGAACGAAATTCACTTTCTGTAGCACCTTCTTCTATAGACATCATACCTTCGTAACCAACATAACGAGTTATAAATGCGCCAAAAAGAATTAAAATGAAAGATAAGTGCATCGTTAAAGTAGCCCATTTTTCTTTTTTGTGAAGCCTAAATCTAAAGATATTACCCACAAAATTGATAATAAAGAAGACCATAATAGCCTCAAACCACCAAGCATTATATATGAGCGTTCTTGTATATGGCGTGGGTGAAGTTTCCATATTTCTATCTAATATAGTACCGGTTGCCATGGCAACGGCAAATAAGATAAATAAGAAAGCAGTAAGTCTTGTGGAGAATAGGAAATTAGCGATTTTCTTTTGCATAGCTCTAGGCTTATTTTTAGCTCGTGCAAAGATAGGGCTTTTTGACGATTTAGATATAATATATGAACTCCCAAAAAGCGTTAAAATTTAACTAAAATCTTTCATTTATTTTGAAACATTAGATTTTAATAATGTATTCTGTTCTTCCATTAAATCCTTTAAATCAGATAATAATTGAATATCCTTTGGTGTCACAACTGTTTTGTCTGTTGTGTCTTGTGCCTTGGTGCGCAATTTATTCATAAATTTTACTACAATAAATATGGTAAAACCAATAATTAAAAAATCTAAAAACACCTCTATTAATTTACCATAAGCTATAACAACCTCAGTGGATGTAATTGTACCAGAAACATCTGTGATTTGGTCTCTTAGAATTAACTTTCTATTTTCAAAATTAACTCCATCAGACAATAAAGATAATGGTGGTAAAATAACTTGCTTTGCTAATACATCTATGACTTTATTAAAGGAGGCGCCTATAATAATACCAATAGCCATATCCATCATATTACCTTTTACTGCAAATTCTTTAAATTCCGTGAGAAGTTTCATTATGTTTATTTAATTTGATTATATAAAACACAAATTTATGAAGAAGGTTATAAATGACTAGCTATTTCTTGCCTCAAAAATTTTAAGATATAGAAAGGTACCCATCTTACGCGCTCTGCGTTTTGCGTTTTCGGCATAATCGCCTTCAAATAACTCATCAATAGTTTGAAACCAAAGATTTAACCATAAACCAAAATGTAATTCTGTAATAGCATTATTGTTTACTGTATCAACCTGAACGTGAGCTCTTAATGGATCACCATAGTATTTTGTTTTTAAAAACAAACTCGATTCCCAAAATGTGGTTAAATGCTGTAAATGTGCGTCCCAATCTTTAATAGTATCATTAAAAAAAGGACCTAAAACTTTATCTGATCTCACTTTTTCATAAAATGAAGAGACTAAAAGAAATATATCTTCTCTATTTTTTATGTCACTTTTTGTCATATTAATCAAAGTTATTCTTTTAATGCTATAGTTGTTATCACAGAATAGGAAATCTTAGTATTTTTACGTTATGATATCAGTTGTTTTACTTGGCGCAGGTAATGTTGCCTCACATTTATATAATGCTTTTAAAGAATCAGAAGATGTATCTATTGTACAATGGTACAATAGAACGCTTACAACAATAGCATCTTTTACTAATGAAGTAGAGATTACTAATGACCTCAATAGTCTAAAACCAGCAGATATTTACATTATAGCGGTTAGCGATGATAGTATCGCGCAATTATCTAAGGGTTTACCATTTAAAGATCGATTAGTTGTACATACTTCTGGTAGCGTTTCTATTCACGATATGGACAGAAAAAATAGACTTGGAGTATTTTATCCGCTGCAAACCTTTTCTAAAGCCACAGAATTAGATTTTAGCAATGTCCCTATTTGTATAGAAATTAAAGAGAAACAAAATCTTAAAATTTTAAAAAATTTAGCTAATGCACTTGGTTGTACATCATACAAAATATACACAGAGCAAAGGCAAACCTTACATTTAGCTGCTGTTTTTGTAAATAATTTTACGAATCAGATGTACAGAATTGCACACGAAATAGGTGATGCGGAAAATGTTGACTTCAACATTCTAAAACCATTAATATTAGAAACTGCAAAAAAGGTTCAACACATATCGCCTTATATGGCACAAACAGGTCCAGCAAAGCGAAATGATAAAAAAACAATTAAGCGTCATCTCAAACAAATTGAAAGTGATGAGCACAAAAAAATATATGAATTACTAACCAATTCAATAAAAAAAACACATGGACAACGCTAAAAGTTATAAAGAATATTTAGCAGACATCACTACATTTATTTTTGATGTGGATGGTGTACTTACCGATGGGACTATCACCGTAACCACAGATGGCGAAATGCTAAGAACCATGAATATAAAAGATGGTTTTGCCCTAAAAACGGCTACTGATGCTGGTTTTAATATGTGTATTATTTCTGGTGGCTCTAATGAAGGTGTTCGCAGACGCTTAGCAGGTTTAGGCATTAAAGATATTTACTTAGGCGCTCATAATAAGATAGAGCAACTTAACACCTATCTAAACAAACGCAATATTGAAAAATCTCAGGTGTTATACATGGGAGATGATATTCCTGATTATCCCGTTATGAAGTTAGTAGGTTTACCATGTTGTCCTCAAGATGCTGTAGCGGAAATTAAAGCCGTTTCTAAATATATTTCACATAAAAACGGTGGTGAAGGCGCTGTAAGAGATGTTATTGAACAAGTTCTTAAAGTACAAGGCAAATGGAATGGTAATTTTAATGCTAAATACGACTAGTCTTCTTATTGTGAAAAATTATAATTAAACATAGTTTTAATTCTTAGAATGATATATTTTTTTAAACTCATCCGTTGGAAAAATCTAATTATGATTGCTCTAATGCAATACTTAATTAAATACGCACTACTCCTACCCTTTTTTGAAAGTCACGGAGTCGTAACCACACTTAGCCATTTAGGTTTTGCTTTGTTAGTTTTAGCAACAATTTGTATAGCTGCTGGTGGTTATGTAATTAACGATATTTACGATATTGAAATCGATAAAATCAATAAACCAAAACAACTAATTATAAGTAAATATATTAGTGAGAAAAATGCTTTAACGCTATTTATTATCTTAAATGTTATTGGTGTTGGCTCTGGCTATTACCTATCTAATGGTATAGGTAAACCTGGTTTTTTTGTCATATTTATTATTGCCTCTGCACTACTTTATATTTATTCGTCATATTTAAAACAATTGCTCCTTATTGGTAACATCGTTGTATCACTCATCGTCATGTTAAGTATATTATTAGTTGGTGTCTTTGAGTTATTACCTGCTATTACACCTAATAACCTAATTATTCAAAACACTTTTTTTAAAATTATTTTAGACTATGCCATTTTTGCATTTTTAATTAATCTAGTTAGAGAATTGGTTAAGGATATTGAAGATATTGATGGTGATTATAAAGGAGGTTTGCAAACACTTCCAATTATAGTTGGCAGAGAACGCACTAATAAAATTGTATTTGGACTCTCCTTGCTTCCAATATTTGCTGTTGTTTATTATGTGATTACTTATCTATTTAAACAAATAGAAGTTGTTAGTTATTTTTTAATATTGGTAGTTGCACCATTAATTTATATAAGTATTAAATTATTTAGTGCAGAACAAAAATCGGACTATAAGCATATTAGTTTAATGCTAAAATTAGTAATGCTAACAGGTATGCTTTCTATGCTACTTTATAAATTTATCTTACTCAAATAATATGCTAAAAGAAAAGCTTAAAAATTTCAATATTATTTTAGCTTCTGCATCACCACGTCGTCATGCATTTTTTAAAACTATGGATTTAGATTTTGAAATTAGACTACAACCCGTTGAAGAAGTTTACTCAAAAGATTTAAAAAGCCATGAAATCACAGATTATTTGTCCAAACTAAAAGCCAAACCGTTTATTGAAAACCTTAAGAGCAACGATATCTTAATAACCAGCGATACTATTGTATGGCTAAATGGCAAAGCAGTTGAAAAACCTAAAAATGAGGAGGATGCTTTTAGAATGATAAAATCTTTAAGTAATAAAACTCACGAAGTAGTAACATCTATCTGTTTTAGCCAAAAAACTGAACAAAAGATAGTTAATACCGTCACTAAAGTAACCTTTAAAGCACTCACAGATGACGAAATTTGGTATTACGTTAATAATTACAAACCGCTAGATAAAGCTGGTGCTTATGGTATACAAGAATGGATTGGAGCTATAGCTATTACAAGCGTTGAAGGCTCTTATAACAACGTAGTTGGCTTACCTACACATTTACTTTACGAAACGTTAAATACCATTGCAGAAAATAATTAGGATGGTAACTTTGATTATTATTTTCTAAGAACACAAATTATTGTCATTCTGTACCAATAGCTATTGGGTTTCAGAATCTTAAATATTCAAGTTATGATGAAGATTTTTAACTCAAAACCTTTTTTTATTTTTAGTATAGGATTACTATCATTATTAATTTCCTGCAAAGAAAAGAAAACCGAAAGCTCAGAAACTCTGGCAATTTCAGAACCCGAAACTAAAGCGACATTAACTCCAAAAGCAGAACTGTCAAAAGAGTTTAAAGATTACTGGTACATGGGTGAAGCCGAAATTACTTCATACAAATTAAAACAAGCACGTTATGGAGAAATGAGAGACGGAAAAGCGATTCTCGTTTTTGTGACAGAAGATTTTTTACCAAAAGCTCAGGTTAAAGCAGATAATTATACTAAAAGTAATACTCCTGTTTTAAAACTAAACGCGACTAAAAATTTCAATACAGGTATTTATCCATATTCTATAATGCAGAGTACGTTTTACTCTGTAGCAAATAATCAACATGCTCTAAAGGTTTCAGCTTCTGTACAAGAGTGGTGTGGCCACGCTTACACACAACTAAACAATAGAGATCAGTTTGAAATTACATCACACTCCTACTTTCAAAGTGAGGCTGATCAGTCTTTTAAAATTGACAAATCTTGGACGGAAAACGAACTTTGGACCAAACTAAGAATAGACCCAACGAGCCTTCCTGTTGGTGATATTTCTATTATTCCATCTATCGAATACATAAGGCTAAAACATATAGATATAAAGTCTTACAATGCTACTGCTAATTTAAAAAATGGACTCTACACACTTACATATACAGATCTTAATAGAACTTTAAAAATCAACTTTAACCCCAATTTCCCATTTGATATAATAGGTTGGGAAGAAACAATAGTTTCAGGATATGGCTCTAATAGCAAAACGCTTACAACAAAAGCAACTAAACTTGAGTCTATAAAATCTGCATATTGGAGCAAAAACAGTAATGGCGATGAAGCCTTAAGGGAAAAACTTAAATTACAGTAAATTGTATAAGCATTCTAAACTATATTTATTTGGCACTAACTAACTAAATAACTAACTAACTTAACATGTCTGAGTTTATTAAAACTTACCAATCTGAAATTGTATACACCGCAATTTTACTAATTATTCTTTCTGTAATAAGAGCAATAATAGTTCTCACAGTAAAAAAAATTGGTAAAAAAAGCGGAACTACAGAAGCAAGAGCCATCTTAATTGGTCGCTATGTCACAGTTTTACTTGTGCTCATTGCATTTTTAATTGAAGCCTTTATACTAGGTGCAAAGCCACACGATATTTCATTAGTATTTTCTTCTGTATTTGCCGTAATTGGTATCGGTTTATTTGCAATCTGGTCTATTTTAAGTAACATCACCTCTGGTGTTATTATGTTTTTCTCATTTCCATATAAAGTTGGAGACAAAATAAAAATCCATGATAAAGATTACCCAACTGAGGCTATTATTGAAGACATAGGAGCTTTTCAATTAATTTTAAGAGAAGATAATGGTAACTTAACCACCTATCCAAATAATCTTATTCTTCAAAAAGCGGTAACTTTAATTAAAAAGGATGCTTTAGATGATAGGGACGGTAGCAGTATTCTATAAATAATGAAGAAAAGACAAAAGACACGTACTGAAAATTATAAAAAACATATTGGACAAGTACCTGGTACATTAATTTATACTGGTAAAAAATCAGATAAAGATTTTTATGTCGAATGTTTCGATTATACCAAAGAAGCCATTGAAGAATCTGTTTTATTAAATATTGAGGATGCTATTAATTATAAAGGTACAGATTCAGTTACTTGGATTAATGTAGATGGACTTAAATACATTGATGAAATTGCAAATATTGGTAAGCAATATAATTTACATCCACTAGTTTTAGAAGATATTGTCAACACAACGCAACGTCCCAAAATAGATGAATACGACAATTATTTATTCGTATCATTAAAAATGCTGTATTACGATAAAGATGAAAATATTGTGATAGAACAGGTTAGTTTTGTTCTTGGAAAAAACTATGTAATAACATTTCAAGAATCCGAAGGGGATGTATTTGATACAATTAGAGAACGACTTCGCCTTAATAATGGTAGAATAAGAGGCTTAAAATCAGACTATCTAATGTATGCCTTAATTGATGCTGTAGTGGATAATTACTTCAGTATTATTGAGACTTTAGGTAATAAAATTGAAGATTTAGAAACTGACCTTTTTGCTGAAAATACAAGAGATAATATAAATATCGAAGTCCAACAATTAAAGCGAGAAATCTTAAAAGTACGTCGTGCCATATTTCCACTGCGCGAAATTATAAGTCGTGTAGAAAAAGGCGAGCATCCATTAATTTACAAACGCACAATAACTTATTATAGAGATATTTACGACCATTTAATTCAAGTATCAGAAAACATAGATATTTACCGTGAAATGATTTGGAGTTTAATGGATATGTATATGACGACCATTAGTAATCGTATGAACGAAGTCATGAAAGTCCTCACCATAATATCATCCATTTTTATACCACTAACATTCCTAGCAGGTCTCTACGGAATGAACTTTGAGCACATCCCAGAACTAAAATATCACAATGGCTATTTTATTCTACTTGGTATAATGTTTATAATAGTTATTGGCTTGTTTTTTTATTTTAAACGTAAGAAGTGGTTGTAGCTCAGTAGTTAGTCTAAATAGTAAAAAGCTCCATGAATAAATCAGTATTCGAAATCACCAAAATGGATTGTCCTTCAGAGGAAAATCTTATCCGAATGAAGTTAGACGGAATTGCAAACATTGCTAATTTAGACTTTGATATTGCTAATCGAAAATTAACCGTATTTCATACTGGTAAAATTGATGAAATTGAAACGTCTATTATTGAGTTAAACCTCGGAGGAAAGAGAATATCTACCGAACAAACCGACCAAACAGACTTTGCAGAAAACACAAATCAAAAAAAATTACTTTGGTCTGTATTGTCTATAAATTTTGCTTTTTTTATTATCGAAATGACCACTGGTTTGATTTCAAAATCAATGGGACTTGTTGCTGATAGTTTAGATATGCTTGCCGACAGTTTTGTTTACGGAATCAGCTTGTTTGCAGTTGGCGGAACACTAATTAAAAAAAAGCGTATTGCCAAGCTGGCTGGTTATTTTCAGATAACCCTTGCTATTATTGGGTTTGCAGAAGTCTTAAGACGGTTTTTTGGAACAGAAACACTTCCAGATTTTTCAACAATGATTATCGTTTCGATTTTTGCCTTAATAGCAAATGGTATTTGTCTTTATATTTTACAAAAATCTAAAAGTAAAGACCAAGCACACATGAAAGCAAGTATGATTTTCACTTCTAACGATGTAATTATCAATTTGGGAGTTATAATTGCAGGCCTTTTGGTTAACTGGTTTAGTTCTAGTAAGCCAGATTTAATCATTGGGACTATTGTTTTTGTTTTAGTTATTCAAGGAGCGATAAGGATTTTAAAATTAAGCAAATAAGAAATATTAAATACCTTTTAAGAGGTTAACTATAGTTGTTTTTTACAACCGTTAAATAAATCTAAAAACAAAACCTTAGGTACTTATCTTTCCTATATTTGAAAAGTAACTAACTAACAATCACATGTACCAAATAAGACTTTGTCTTTTACTACTTTTAAGCAGTGTTTTTTTTATACAAGCTCAACAACCAAAACAACTTAATTCCTCAGAAATATACAATGCCGTTCAAAAACTAAACGTTTTGGGCTCAGTGCTTTATATAGCTGCTCATCCAGATGATGAAAACACGAGACTTATTTCATATATGTCTAACGAAGTTAAGGCGCGTACAGGGTATCTATCGTTAACACGTGGAGATGGAGGCCAAAACTTAATTGGACCAGAAATAAGAGAACTTTTAGGAGTTATAAGAACACAAGAATTATTAGCTGCTAGAGGTATTGATGGTGGTGAGCAACGTTTTACTAGAGCTAATGATTTTGGCTACTCTAAACACCCAGATGAAACTTTGGAAATTTGGAATAAAAATGACGTACTTTCAGATGTCGTTTGGGCCATTAGAACATTTAAACCAGATATTATTATCAACCGATTCGACCATAGAAGAGCTGGCAGAACTCATGGGCATCACACAAGTTCTGCAATGTTAAGTATGGAAGCATTCGATTTGGTAAATGATGCATCAAAATACAGTGCGCAATTAGAATTAACTGAAACTTGGCAACCTAAACGACTATTCTATAATACGTCTTGGTGGCGTTACGGTAGTCAAGAAGAATTCGATAAAATAGACAAGAGTAATATGCTAAATTTTGATATTGGTGTTTACTACCCATCAAAAGGGATGTCTAACAATGAAGTGGCGTCTTTAGCAAGTAGCCAACATTTATGTCAAGGTTTTGGTCGTTTAACATCTCGTGGAACACAACAAGAATATATCGAATTTTTAAAAGGTGACCCTTTAAACGATAGTAAAGATATATTTGCAGGAATCGATACCTCTTGGAACCGTATTGAAGGTGGACAAGCTATCGGTATAATTATGAGTAAGATTGAAAACAACTTCAATTTCGTCAATCCTTCTGAGCACTTACCAAAACTCTTAGAAGCTTATAAATTACTTCAAACTGCAAAAAACAAACATTGGAAAACTATAAAAACCAAAGAATTAAAAACAATTATTGAAGCTTGTGCTGGCTTGTATTTAGAAGTTTCAGCTAATAGTCCGCATGCTTCACCAAATTCTTCAGTGGCACTCAAAATGGAAGTACTGAATCGAAGTAATTCTAAAATCAGTTTGTTGTCTTACAACCTATCAACACTTCAAAAAGGAATTTCTAAAAACATGGAATTATCCCCTAATCAACGTTTAAATTTTGAAGAAAGTATTACAATCCCAAATAACAGTAATTACACAACTCCGTATTGGTTGAACAATCAGAGTACATTAGGCATGTATAATGTTGAAGATCAAAAACTAATTGGATTGCCGGAAACACCAAGAGCTGTTTTCGTAGATTTTAATTTAAATATTGAAGGCACTTCAATAACAATCACAAAACCAGTAGTATATCGCTATTCTAAACCAGATAAAGGTGAATTATATAGACCTTTTGAAATTATACCTGAAGTTTCTGTAAGTATAAGTGATAAAGTATTCATCTTTGAAAATGACCAACAAAAAGAGATTGAAATCACAGTAAAAGCTGGTCGTAATGCTATTGATGGTTTTATACAAATGGACTATCCTATTGGCTGGAGCGTTTATCCAGACAAGCAAAAAATTGAAATTGCTAATAAAGGAGATATTCAAAAAGTAATTTTCACCATAATTCCACCTTTGGGAAAAAGTGAAGGTGTAATAGTACCAATGGTAAATATTAAAGGCAAATTTTACACAGACGAGTTAATAGAAATCGACTACTCACATATCCCCTTTCAAACGGTTTTAATGCCTAGCGCGAGTAAAGTTGTGCGTTTAGATATTCAAAAAAGAGGAGATAATATTGGTTATATTCAAGGTGCTGGTGATGTGGTACCAGAAAGTTTACGTCAAATTGGTTACAATGTAACTATTATAAAACCAGAACAAATTTCACCAGAAAACTTAACTAATTTTGATGCCATTGTGGTTGGCATCAGAGCTTATAATATTGTTGATGAACTTAAATTTAAGCAGAAGTTTTTATTGGACTATGTTAATGAAGGCGGAAATCTCATCATTCAATACAACACAAGTAGAGGTATAAAGGTAGATAATATAGCACCTTACGATTTAAAATTATCGAGAGATCGGGTTACAGACGAGAATGCTTTAGTTAGAATATTAGAACCAAATCATCCTATCCTTAATTTCCCAAACAAAATCACAATCCAAGATTTTGAAGGTTGGGTACAAGAACGCGGTTTGTATTTCCCAAATAAATGGGCTGAAGAATTTACACCATTACTCGCAGCAAACGACAAAGGTGAAAGCTCTAAAGAAGGTGCTTTACTGGTCGCTAAATATGGTAAGGGCAATTATATTTATACTGGACTAAGCTTTTTTAGAGAATTTCCGGCTGGTGTATCTGGTGCTTACAGATTATTTGCAAATTTGCTGTCCGCAGGAAAAGAAGATCAACTACAACTCAAAAACTAACAACTATTTTATTAACAACCAAAAACTGATTAATATGCAAAACCAAGACCAACTACAAGAGAAACAAAAATGGAATAAAATGTACACTATTGTATTACTAGCTAACGCTTTATACATTATACTGTTTTACTTTATAACAGCTTCATTCGACTAATTGCATGAATCAAACGTTAGATTGGATTGACTGGACAGTTCTCATTGCCACACTAGTGACAATAGTTGGCTACGGTACTTGGAAAACACGTGGTCGTAAAAATGCACAAGATTACATCAAAGGAGGTAACACGTCTAAATGGTGGACTATTGGTTTGTCTGTAATGGCAACGCAAGCCAGTGCTATTACTTTTCTTTCTACAACTGGTCAGGCATTCTCTGACGGTATGGGTTTTGTTCAATTTTATTTTGGACTTCCAATAGCCATGGTCATTATATGTTTGGTATTTATTCCACTCTATCATCGTCTTAAAGTTTATACGGCTTACGAATTTCTAGAAAACCGATTCGATCTAAAAACAAGAAGTCTTACAGCCATCCTATTTTTAATACAACGTGGGCTCGCAGCAGGAATCACCATTTTTGCTCCAGCCATTATTTTATCTGTTGTATTAGGTTGGAATATTGTAACCCTCAATATCGCTATTGGTGTTTTAGTAATTATTTACACGGTCTCTGGTGGTACAAAAGCCGTTACAGTAACGCAAAAACAACAAATGCTCGTGATTTTTGCTGGTATGTTTGCTGCACTTTTTGTGGTTATTAATTTAATACCAGAAGACGTCTCTTTTATTGATGCTATAGATATTGCTGGTGCAACTGGAAGAATGGAAGTCTTAGATTTTTCATTCGATTTAGAAAATAGATATACCGTTTGGACTGGTATTATTGGTGGTACATTTCTAATGCTTTCGTATTTTGGTACAGACCAAAGCCAAGTACAACGTTATCTTTCTGGTAAATCCATGAAAGAAATGCAAATGGGTCTTATCTTCAATGGTTTGCTAAAAGTACCAATGCAGTTTTTTATACTCTTAGTTGGTATTATGGTCTTTGTGTTTTATCAATTTAATCCATCACCATTAAACTTTATTGATGCCTCTACAGAGAAGGTGTTAGCTTCAGAATATGGGAATGAGTATCGCGCACTTCAAGATAAGCAAGCCTTGTTATTTTCTAATAAACAAGCGTTAAGCTTAGCCTTATCAAAAAATAAAGATGCACAAGCAACAAACAAACTTTTTACTTTAGATAGTATTGAAAAATCGTATCGATTAGAATCGAAATTTTTAATCAAAAAAGCAGTCGATAAAGAATATAAAGAGACGTATGCAAAGCTTCAAAATGAAGTTGAAACTCTAGAATCTGATCCAAAAAGTTTAACTTATATCGAAAAATCAGCAGCGCTAGCAGCGCTTTATAAAGACTCAGCAAAAGATACCCAAACCAATGACAAAGATTATATGTTCATTCGGTTTATACTTAATCATCTACCAACCGGACTTATTGGTTTATTATTAGCTGTAATCTTATCTGCAGCAATGTCTTCTACCGCTTCAGAAATAAATGCCTTAGCAACAATTACGTCTATAGATTTATACGGAAGAAGTCTAAAGGAAGACAAAGGAGATGAGCATATGGTAAAAATGACCAAATGGTTCACTTTAGGCTGGGGAATTATCGCAATTATCATTGCCTGTTTTGCTAACCTTGCAGAAAACTTAATTCAATTGGTTAATATAATAGGCTCCATTTTTTATGGCAATGTTTTGGGTATTTTCCTTTTAGCATTCTTCTTTAAACATATAAAAGGAAATGCTGTATTTATTGGCGCACTACTAACACAAGCTATTGTAGTTATAGGTTGGTGGTTTGATTGGATGCCTTATTTATGGCTAAATCTATTTGGCTGCGTGGTTGTTATTACTATTGCTAATATTTTGCAAATGGTTTTACCTAAAAAGGTAGCATAATGGCTTCTAAAATTATTAATTGGGGAATTATAGGAGCTGGTAAAATCGCTTCAAAGTTCGCAACTGATATAAATGCACTAAAAGGTGCTAAACTTTATGGCATTGCATCAAGAAATTTAGAAAAAGCGCAACATTTCGCTTTAAAGTTTAATGCTAATAAAGCCTATGGTGCATACAAAGACTTGGTATTAGATCCCAAGATAGATGCTATTTACATTGCGACACCGCATAGTTTTCATAAGACACATACATTGTTATGTTTAGATCATAAAAAGCCTGTTTTATGTGAAAAACCGTTCGCCATGAATATAGACGAGGTAAACGAAATGATTAAAGCTTCAAAAGAAAATAACACGCTTTTAATGGAAGCCATGTGGACGGCTTTTCTTCCTCACTTTCAATATGTTCAAAACCTAATACATAAAAAGCATTTTGGTAATGTTATAAAACTCAAAGCTGACTTTGGTTTTTTTCCAGAGTATGATGAAGCTTCAAGATTATTTAATAAATCTCTTGGAGGTGGCAGTCTATTAGATATTGGTATTTATCCTGTATTTGCAGTACTTTCAACTCTAGGACCACCAAACTCTATTGAAGCCGATGCTACTTTTTTTCAATCTGGAGCAGATTCAGAATGCAATATAGTTTTCAACTATAAAGATGCAAAAGCAATTTTAAAGAGTACACTATTAGAAGAAACTAAAACAGAAGCGATTTTCTATTGCGACTACGGAACTATTAAAATTAATAAGCATTTTAATGAGCCTTCTACTGTTATATTAATTGATGAACACGGTAATTCTGAAATAAAAGATTTCGATTATAAAACCTTAGGTTTTAGTTATGAAATAGAACATTTTAATGGACTCATTAGAGAAGGCAAAACCGAAAGTAGTGTTATGACTTTTAAACGAAGTCAGCAACTTATAAATACTTTAGACACAATTCGAAAGCTAATTGGTTTAGAATATTTTTGACGAACCTATAATTGAAATTTAAGTGACAATATTTGTTTGATTATCTCACCTTTTTTGTCTGAATGTATCAAGAGCCAACCTATGACTAAAGTTCTAGATATAGTATCTCTTCCATCGCAATTAATCTAAGTGACATAATAGATAGAGATCATAACCAACAAAGAAACGCAACTCAATGAGTTGCGTTTCTTATTTATATTTAAATCGGTAAAAGGTTAAAAACCAATAACTAAAGGCCAGCCTACATAGCTCCCCATTCTTTCAGAGAATCCATATTCATTTTTACATAGTCAGCATTTTCTGCTTTCTTAGATTTCTCTAAAGATAATTTAGCAGTAGCGATAGCATTTTTCTTATCACCCATTTTTGAATATAATAAAGACTGTTGTCTTAATTGCCAAAATGCTGGTTCTTTAGACATAGCCATTGCTTTATCCATCCACATTTTAGCTTTATCTAAATTTTTATCTTGTTGCATAAAATATACAGCAGACGCATAATAATCATTAGCAGAAGGACCTGCCATAGCTTTCTCGATAGCAGCAGTTACAGCAGTATCTGTAGGGACTTCAAACGTAATAGTAGCCATAGTGTTCTCCCAAAGAATACCTAACTCAGCTGAACTGTTAGTTAAATTATCGAAAGTAATAGTAAAAGTTTCAACATTCATTGGCATTTTTATTGCCTTTACCGTTGTTTTTGCTGCAACTTTAGCGTCGTCCCATTTACCTGGTGTTCCCCAATTTTCAGTATCTGAGTAAAAAACAACATCCCAAGAGCTAGAAGATGGTGTTACAAAAATTGCATATGATCCTGCTTTTAAATCTTGTCCGTCAATCTTTACAGGATTACTAAACGTAATCATGGTGTTTTTGTTAGCTCCTGTTCTCCACATTTTGCCAAAAGGCACTAAGTTTCCAAAAACCTCTCTTCCTTTCATACTCGGACGTGAGTATTCTAAAGTTACATCTGTTAATCCTACCTTCTGCTCTACCTTAGTAAAAGGACTTGGTTGTGGTGTTTCAATTTGTGCATTTACTGAAAACATTAAAGTTAAAGCAAATGTGAAAATTACTAATTTTTTCATTTTGTGTAGTGTTAAATAGTTGTTATTAATCTACTGTAAATTTACGACTTACCATAAGCTCTATATGTTAACAAATCCTTAAAACGTAACACTTTTTATTGTGGGATTTTCTCACAAAGTCTGTGAAATTGATAGTTTTAAATTATTTAATCGTAATATTGCAATATAATAATGAATTAGAATTATGGGCTTAACTAAAAGTGAGATATTTACTGATCAACAGAATGAGATCGCTCATATTGCTAAAGTTTTTGGCCATCCTGCCCGAGTCGCTATTCTTCAGTATTTATTTAAAATTAATTCTTGTATTTGTGGTGATTTAGTAGAAGAAATTGGTTTAGCACAACCTACCATTTCACAGCACTTAAAAGAATTAAAAAATATTGGTCTTATAAAAGGCAATATTGAAGGTACAAGTATTTGTTATTGTATTGATAATGAAAATTGGACAAATATGAAAACGGTAATCTCTAAATTCTTAAACCAAGACTTAGCTCCTGAAAATAACTGTTGTTAAAAAACAATCCTATGACACTAAACGAAATCAAATCTAAACTAGCCGAATTAAAAACCATTGCATTTCAATTACCCGATGGTTCTTTGGTGCCGAATCATTTTCATGTAACCGAAGTCGGTAAAATATCAAAACACTTTATTGATTGTGGTGGTACTGAACGTAAAGAAGAAGTAGCTAACTTTCAGTTATGGGAAGCAGACGACTATGATCACAGACTACATCCCAAAAAACTATTAAACATTATAGAACTTTCTGAAAACATTCTAAATATTAGCGATTTAGATATCGAAGTGGAATACCAAGGTGATACCATTAGCAAATATGGTTTAGATTTTGACGGTATAAACTTTTTATTAACATCAAAACAGACAGCTTGCTTAGCGCTAGATGCGTGTGGTATTCCCGAGGAAAAACCAAAAATTAAAATTTCAGATTTACAAAATTCAGCATCTAGTTGTTCTCCAAATTCTGGATGCTGCTAGTTATTAGTTACTTTAAAAAAAACCTATGTTATACTCTAAAATAAAGGCACAAATTGATGCTTTAGATGTAAATTCTATTGCTTGCGAACGTAAAGATACACTACAAGCATTAATTGATTTTATACAACTTAAAGTTGCTAATAAAGCGCTAATAAATCTAAATTTTATCTGTACTCATAATTCACGTAGAAGTCATTTATCGCAAGTCTGGGCACAAACTATGGCACATCATTATACTATAAATAATGTATTTTGTTATTCTGGCGGAACTGAAGCTACTGCCCTATTCCCCATTGCTGCTAAGACTTTAAAACAAACAGGGTTTAAAATTGAAACGCTTTCAAATGAAAATAATCCTGTTCACTCTATAAAATACAGTGACAATACACAACCTATTATTGGGTTTTCTAAAACTTATGATGCTGACTTTAATCCTACTTCAGAATTTGCAGCAATATTAACATGCTCTAGTGCTGATAAAGGTTGTCCGCTTATTTCAGGTGCTGAAAAACGTATTCCTTTAACCTATGATGATCCGAAAGCATTTGACAACACACCACAACAATTAGAAAAATATAAGGAACGAAGTCTACAAATTGCTACGGAATTAAAATACGTGTTTGCTAAAATACGAGCAAACTAAATATAATCGAAGGTTCACGAACTCAAAGAAACAAATGAAAAATTACGTGAGTAAAAAAGGCTTTGCAGAATTATTAGGAACATTTACCATGGTTTTCTGCGGTTGCGGAGCCATGACGGTTAATGAAATAACTGGTGGAGCAATAACTCATGTTGGTGTAGCTATAACTTGGGGACTAGTTGTTATGGCAATGATATATGCTTTTGGGGAAATCTCGGGTGCACATTTTAATCCGGCTGTAACTATTGGCTTTGCTATCGCTAAAAAATTTAGTTGGAAAAAAGTTCCAGAATATATTGCATTTCAAACTATTGGTGCATTTCTTGCAATTTTGGTGCTTTGGGTATTATTTCCTGAGAGCGAAAGTTTCGGGCACACCTATCCAGCAGAAGGATTTGCGCCTTACAAAGCTTTTATATTTGAATTTTTTCTCACATTTTTCTTAATGCTTGTTATCATAAATGTATCTACCGGAAGTAAAGAGATTGGCACAATGGCAGCAGTTGCTGTTGGAGCAGTTATTCTCTTAGAAGCTATGTTTGCTGGCCCTATGACAAAGGCCTCTATGAACCCTGTTAGGTCTCTAGCACCTGCAGTAATTTCTGGTAATTTAGAACACCTATGGCTCTATCTCACCGCACCAATTGCTGGTGCAATCTTTGCCATTATTTGTCATAAGCTAATAAAAGACTAAAAGCTTAGCATAGCATAGCAACCATAAATTCCTAGGGTATTTCTCTCCTATATTCTTGTTAAATTTTGTTTAAGCATCTATTTAAATAGTTAAACATTGTGTACCTTTACATTGTAGTAAAAATCAATTACAATGGCTAAAAAGAAATCAATCTCAGAATCAGATATTATAAGTTTTTATATGGATTATGTGCTTATGCACAATCACAAACCAAAATCAGTATACGCTTTTGTAAAAGAGAATAATTTCGAAGAGCAAAAGTTCTATGAATTTTTTGGGTCATTCGAAGCTTTGGAACAATCAATTTTTAAAGTATTTTTTGATAATGCACATGCCGTTTTAGAAAAAAGTGAAGAGTACCTCACTTTCGATCCTAGAAATAAATTATTAAGTTTCTACTTTACATTTTTTGAAATTCTTACAGCTAATAGGAGCTATGTAGTGCATGCTTTAGAAGGAGATAAAAACGCAATGAAATCCTTAAAGACGCTTGCACATCTAAAGAAGAGATTCACAAATTATATCGAGCATTTAGATATTAAAACTATTGATTTAAAACAAGAGCAACTTGTTAGAATTCAAAATAGAAGTTTAAAGGAAACAGCTTGGTTGCAATTACTAGTAACTATGAAGTTTTGGATGGATGATACATCTCCTTCATTTGAAAAAACTGATATATTTATTGAAAAATCAGTACGAGCAAGTTTCGATTTAATTGATACGACTCCATTAAAAAGCTTAATAGACTTTGGCAAATTTTTGTACAAAGAAAAAATGCACATGAATTAGATTGAATGAAGACCATAGACAGTATACCCATTTCTAAAATATCTCGAGCATCTAAATTAGTATCAACTGGAGCTAAAGTTGGTGTCAACTACTTAAAATATTATGGTGACAAAATGGTGAATTCTAAGGAAGATGCCAAAGAACGTCTCAATCAGAATAATGCTGAGGACATATACGATAGCCTAAAACAATTAAAAGGAAGTGCCCTAAAAGTAGCTCAAATGTTGAGTATGGAAAAGAGTATTTTACCACAGGCTTATGTGGAAAAATTTTCTTTATCACAATTTTCAGTTCCTCCTTTATCACCACCATTAGTTATAAAAACATTTAAAAAATATTTCGGAAAACATCCCGAAGATATTTTTGATACTTTCAACGCAACTTCAGTTAACGCTGCCAGTATAGGACAAGTCCATATTGCAGAAAAGAATGGGAGAAAATTTGCTGTGAAAATCCAATATCCTGGAGTTGCGGAGAGTATCGCATCAGACTTATCTTTAATTAAGCCTATCGCAATTAAAATGTTTAACATTAAAGGTAAAGATTCTGATAAGTATTTTAAAGAAGTTGAGAACAAACTCACCGAAGAGACCAATTACATTTTAGAAATAGCGCAAAGTAAAGCCGTTGCAGAAGCTTGCCAGCATATTCCTAATTTAAAATTTCCAAGTTATTACGAGGAGTATTCTTCTGAGCGTATTATAACTATGGATTATATGAAAGGTGATCACCTTTCGGAATTTGTAACCAAAAATAAAGATAAAGAGAAATCTAATACATTAGGACAAGCGTTGTGGGACTTCTATATGTTTCAAATTCATAAATTGAAAAAAGTTCATGCAGATCCGCATCCTGGTAATTTTTTAATATCTGAAGAAGGTGATTTAATTGCTCTAGATTTTGGTTGTATGAAAACTATTCCAGACGACTTTTACATCCCTTATTTTGAATTGGCTGAAAAATCAGTTATTGATAATCCTGAAAAGTTTACAGAGAAATTATACGAATTAGAAATTTTGAAACCTAACGATACTCCAGATGAACTAAAATTCTTTAGTGCTATGTTTCATGAACTATTAAGTCTATTTACAAAACCTTTTCATTCTGAAGAATTTGATTTTTCGGATCCAGAATTCTTTAGTCAAATTTCAGAAATGGGACAACGTTATTCTAAAAGTACCGAATTGCGTAAAATGAATGCAGACAGAGGTTCTACACATTTTATATATATCAACAGAACATTCTTTGGATTGTATAATTTAATGTTCGATTTAAAAGCTGAAAATGTTCAAATCAATAATTTCAAGAATTTGTAGATGACAAAAATAAGCTTCGACGATATTGATAAAATGCATCATTTATACCGTATCAATCTTATAAATAGTTGTTCTGGTTATAAGTCTGCGAATCTTATTGGCACTAAAAGTAAAGATGGCATTTCTAATGTGGCTGTATTTAGTTCTGTAACACACTTAGGATCTAATCCAGCGCTACTAGGTTTCTTTTTAAGACCAACGACGGTAATGCGAAACACATATCATAACCTGAAAGCTACTGGTACTTATACCATTAATCATATCTATGAAAATATTATAGAAGATGCACATCACACCTCTGCAAAATACGATGAATCTATTTCTGAATTTGACGCTACAGCACTACAAGAAGAATACAAATTAGATATCTCAGTTCCTTTTGTAAAAGGTTCTCCGATACAAATGGAAATGGAATATGTAGAGGAATGTCCTATCGCAGCTAATGGCACTATTCTAGTTATAGGTAAAATAGTGAACTTATTTGTTGCTAAAGACTTAATAGAAAAAGACGGCTTTATCAATTTAGCCAAAGGGAAAGTGGCGAGTATTAATGGGTTAGATGGCTATACCATTCCAGAATTAAAAACACGATTAGACTATCAACGCCCTAAACCAGAATTTGTATCTAAATAGTTGCCTAATAAATTAAGGTTTAAAATTGGGTGAATAAAATGTCGAGAGTAATTTGATTTATAGCATAATTCTTGATATACTTCTCAATGAATTAAACAACTCGAATAGATGAGTTTAAGAAACCCAACATTAGATATGAAAATTCTCATAACAGGCACTACAGGTTACATTGCTAAACGACTAGCACTTCAATTACTCGAAGATAATCACAAATTGATTTGCTGTGTTCGTGATATGAGTAGAATTCCCGATGAAATTGAAGAGCATCCAAATTGTACATTTATAAAAGTTGATTTTCTAGAGCCAGAACTAGCTCAAATACCAAATGATATAGATGCTGCATACTACCTAATTCATTCCATGGCTACATCTTCTAATGATTTTGAAACATTAGAAGAAAAATGTGCCTCTAATTTTAAAGCACTCGTTTCTAAAACGAAGTGTAAACAAGTCATTTATTTGAGTGGAATTGTTAATGACAAATCATTATCAAAACATCTAAAATCCAGATTACAGGTAGAAAACACACTGAAATCTGAAGCCTATGCGCTAACCACATTTAGAGCAGGAATTATTGTTGGAAGTGGTAGTGCGTCTTTTGAAATTATTAGAGATATTGTAGAAAAGTTACCTGCCATGGTAACGCCAAGGTGGCTAAACACCAAAACACAGCCATTGAGCATTAGAGATGTACTCACCTATCTCTCTAGTGCACTTTGTAAAGAAGAGCTTTATAATAAAGCTTACGATATATTTGGACCAGAAATATTAACCTACAAGGAAATGCTTTTGCAATTTGCAGAGGTACGCGGCCTTAAAAGACGCATTTTTACTTTGCCTTTTCTCAGTCCAAAATTATCCTCGTATTGGTTATATTTTGTAACATCCACATCTTTTCAACTCGCTTCTGCATTAGTAGATAGCATGACTGTAGAAGTCATAGGAAGACCAAGTGATATTAACGATCACATCTCAATTGAACCTATGACATATAAAACGGCTGTGGACTTGGCATTTCAAAAAATAGAGCAAAATTCTGTAATCTCAAGCTGGAAAGATGCTGTGAGTAGTGGTGTTTTTAACGATCAATTATCTAAACATATAGAACTTCCGCAATTTGGCTGTTTTAAAGATGTAAGACATAGAATTGTTACAGACGAAGATTATACGCTTGATCGTATTTGGGGTATCGGTGGAAGAAACGGTTGGTACAGTTTTAATCGTCTTTGGAAAATCAGAGGCTACATGGATAAACTATTTGGTGGCGTGGGTTTAAGACGCGGAAGAACACACGATACGTATCTAGAAGCAGGAGATCCGCTAGACTTTTGGCGTGTTCTCTTAGCAGATAAAAAAGAAAAGCGTTTACTGCTATTTGCAGAAATGAAACTACCAGGTGAAGCATGGTTAGAATTCAAAATTGTAAAAGATAAGTTGTACCAACGTGCTGTCTTTAGACCAAAAGGTGTTTGGGGCCGATTATACTGGTATTCAGTATTACCATTTCATGCCTTTGTATTTAATGGTATGATAAACGCGTTAGTAGAAAAAGAATAAATGAAGGGTGTTAAAAAAAACAATTTACCTGAAAAAACATGTCTTGTTTGTAATCGTCCATTTGCTTGGAGAAAAAAATGGGAAAAAAATTGGGATAACGTAAAATACTGTAGTGAAAAATGCAAGAGAAACAAAATAAAACAAACCTAGTATGGTTTAGAAATGATTTAAGAATCACTGATAATACTGTTTTATCAGAAGCCTATAAAAATGGGAATAAAGTTATTGGGGTTTATTGTTTTGACCCGAAGTATTTTGAAGTTAATAAACATGGCTTTAAGATCACAGAGAAGTATAGGGCAAAATTTTTGATTGAAACTATTCAAAATCTAAAACAACAGCTCGACCATTTAAACATCGATTTACTGGTTTACAATGATCTACCGGAAACTATTATTCCGCAAATCTGTGAAGCCTATAACACTTCTGATATTTACCTACAAAATGACTGGACAAAAGACGAAGTTGCTACCGAAGACGCGGTAAAACAAAAAACTAAAGCTATTAATTTTCATTCTATCTACAACCAACTTTTATATCATCCTGATGATATAAATTTTGAAATAAAGAAAATACCACAAGTCTTTACCGTTTTCAGAAAGAAGTTAGAAAAGTATGTTGCTATTCGTGAAGAGACTATTAATGAAGTCTTACCATCGTCTAACCGAATTGAAAACAATACAGAAATCCCAACACTTCAAGTTTTAGGTTTAGAAGATTTTGAAATGCATCCGCATTCAGCTTTTCCATTTAAAGGTGGTGAAACTGAAGCTTTAAAACGTTTAGATGATTATTTTTTTACTACTAAAAAACTAGGCTTTTATAAAAAAACCAGAAATGGATTGATAGGAATAGATTACAGTTCTAAGTTCTCATCTTGGTTAGCAAATGGCTCCATTTCAGCACGAACAATTTATTGGAAAGTAAAACAATTTGAAGATGAGCATTTTAAAAACGAATCTACATACTGGTTGATATTTGAACTCATTTGGCGTGATTACTTTAAATATGTTTCGCTAAAACATGGGAGTAAAATTTTTAAACTCGAAGGTATTTTAGGCAAAGATTACGAATGGGGCACCAACAAAAATCAAATTAAAAAATGGATTAATGGAGAAACGCAGTCCGACTTTGTAAATGCTAATATGATAGAATTAAAACAAACAGGTTGGATGAGTAATAGAGGACGACAAAACGTTGCCTCCTATTTTGCCAAAGAATTAAAATTAGATTGGCGGATTGGTGCCGCATATTTTGAATCGCTTCTCATAGATTATGATGTGCACAGCAACTATGGTAATTGGATGTATGTCGCTGGTGTTGGCAATGACCCAAGAGACAGAAAATTTAATGTACAATTACAAGCGGAACGTTACGATACAAATGGAAAATTTAGAAAACTATGGTTACAACCTAATCTATTTTAATTTATGAAAGAAGCAGTTCTCATATTCCCACATCAACTATTTAAAAACGCACCTATTTTAGATACTAATTGCACTATCTATTTAGTAGAGGAATATCTATTTTTCAAGCATTATAAATTCCACAAACAAAAAATAGCATTTCATCGTGCAACAATGAAATCTTACGAAACCTATTTAAAATCTAAAGGTAAAACAGTTCATTATATTGAAGCTATAACAGAACTTTCAGACGTACGAAATTTAATCCCAATGCTTATTGAAGAAGGGATTAAAACGCTTCATATTACTGACCCAACAGATAATTGGCTTCAAAAACACATAAATTCAGTTTCAAAAAACCTAGACATTAAAGGGTATAATAATTCGTTATTCATAAACACAAAAGAAGAGTTAAGTTCGTTCTTCAAACCAACAAAAAAGAAATTTTTTCAAACGTCTTTTTACAAAAACCAGCGGAAAGAGCGTGACATTTTAATGATAAACGGTGAACCTGAGGGTGGTAAATTAACTTACGATAGCGATAACAGGAAAAAATACCCAAAAGGCAAAATACCGCCACAAATTCAGTTTCCTGATAAAACAGATTACCATAAAGAGGCTGAAGATTATGTGAATACACATTTTGATAATCATTACGGTCAGCTCACCGAATTTGCGCTCTACCCAATTGATAACAAAACATCTGAAGAGTGGTTTCAACAATTTTTAGAAGTTCGATTTTACGAGTTCGGTGTCTATGAAGATGCGATTGTACGCCAAGAAAATTACTTGAATCACAGTATTTTATCACCGTTAATTAATGTAGGATTACTGCATCCTAAAGATGTCATTGACAAAGCAATTGATTATGCGATTAAAAACGATATTCCGCTAAACTCAACAGAAGGATTTGTGAGACAAATATTAGGTTGGCGCGAGTTTATACGAGGAGTCTATGAAGTAAAAGGTACTGAAGAGCGTACTAAAAACTTTTGGAAATTCTCACGTAAAATTCCTGCATCATTCTATGATGGTTCAACAGGTATACAACCTATTGATGATGTTATTAAAAAAGTATTAAAAACAGGATATGCACATCACATAGAACGACTTATGATATTAGGTAACTTTATGGTACTATGTGAATTTGATCCAGATGATGTTTACCAATGGTTTATGGAACTATTCATCGATGCTTACGATTGGGTAATGGTACCAAATGTATATGGAATGAGTTTATATGCAGATGGTGGATTAATGTCTACGAAACCTTATATAAGCGGTAGTAATTACATTATGAAAATGAGTGATTACAAAAAAGACGATTGGCAACCAATTTGGGATGGTTTGTTTTGGACGTTTATGGATAAACATCGTGAATTCTTTTTAAGCAATCCAAGACTTGGTATGTTAATTAGGACATTCGACAAAATGAAACAAGAAACTAAAGAAAGACACTTTAAAAATGCAGAGCTCTTTTTAGAGCAACTATAATATGGCAGAAAAAGAACATATAAACGTCGTTTGGTTAAAACGTGATTTGAGACTTATAGATAGTGAGGCTATTGCTAATGCATTAAAAACAGGTAAACGAGTGCTTCTACTATATGTGTTTGAGCACATCCTTCTCAATGATGACCATTACAATGAGCGACATTTTAATTTTATAAAAGAATCTATACAAGACGTTAATAACCAACTTATACCTTTTAATTCTAAGATTTTAACAGTAACAAGCGATATTACAAGTGCTTTTAATCAACTTCAAGAATTTTATAAGATAGATACTATTTACTCTCATTTCGAAACTGGTCTATTAATAACATATACTAGAGATAAGGAATTTAAACGCTACTGCAGAAATAATTTTATTCAATGGATCGAAAATAAAAACAACGGTATTGAACGTGGTTTAACAAACAGAGCCGATTGGTTTGAAAATTGGGAAGCATATATGTCTAAAAATATAGAAGTCTTTCAACCAAAAGAAAATCAGTTGCTAGCACTAGAAGCTATTGAGACTTTAGAAAACGTCTTTAATATTACAGATTTAGTAACACCAAAAGATGCACGTTTTCAAAAAGGCGGAAGTACTACAGGATGGAAATATGCAGATTCCTTTTTTAATAACCGTCATAAGGACTACATGTTTAACATTTCTAAGCCAGAAGCCTCTCGTAGCAGTTGTAGTAGAATTTCACCATATATAGCGTGGGGAAATATTTCTATTAGACAAGTATTTCAAAAAGGACAAGCAATTAAGGTAGCTAGTAAAGATAAAAAGCACATTGGAGCATTTTTATCACGATTGCGTTGGCAAGCTCATTTTATTCAGAAATTTGAAATGGAACACACCATGGAAGAAGCCAGCGTTAATAGAGGTTACCATAAACTAAAAAAAAGCATCTCACAAGACTATCAGCAAGCTTGGTTTGAAGGTAAAACCGGATTCCCTTTAGTAGATGCTAGTATGCGTTGTCTTATTGAGACCGGTTACGTTAATTTTAGAATGCGTGCCATGTTGGCATCTTTCTTTACCCATATTTTATGGCAACCATGGCAGGCAGCAACAAAACATTTATCACAACAATTCTTAGATTTCGAACCTGGTATACATTTTCCACAATTACAAATGGCAGCCGGCGAAACTGGTATAAATAACATAAGAATCTATAACCCTACAACCAATAGTTTAAAACACGATCCTGATGCTGTATTTATTAAAAAATGGGTACCAGAATTAGCTAAGCTAGATACACCTTTTATACATGAGCCTTATCTTATGACTGAAATGGAGGAAACGTTTTACAGTTTTAAACTTGGTGAAGATTATCCTTCACCTATAGTTGATATTATAGAAAATCGTAAACGTGCTAGCGATATTCTTTGGAATATGAGGAATGATACTGACGTTCTACGTGAAAGTTTTAGAATCTTAAAACGACATACTATAAGTGAGAGAAATCGCCTTTTAAGAAACGAGTAATAAATTCATTCGTAGACTATAGTTATTATAAGTCTAATTAAGTGTTAATTTTTGTTTAACATTAACTGTAAAAGGTTAAACATTTTGTATCTTTGAATTATTATGATAATAAATACAACACATCACAATTCTGAACACAAACAAATCATTACTGACCTTATTGGCAGTCCTTTTAGTTTGGTACAGAAATTGAAACTAGGTGGAATAGGTTCTAAGCGCATGATTGTTGACGATGTTAGCCCAAATATGAAGTCAATGATGAATTTAGTATCAGACACCAATTATGCTAATATAGAAATACGACCAAAAGGTATTTTGATAATGATAAATAAAGGATTAAAAAACTTTACGTGGATTATCCCTTACTATCAATTGGTATTGTATAAAACAAATGGTACTAGTATACATGCTCAAGGTCGATTTGTACATTTTAGAGATAGTAAAACCTTTAGAGAGAATAAAAAATTCTTTGATAAGTTACTCGATGAGAAAGTAAAGTATGATATTGAATTTGCAATGCCAAGTGAATTATGATTTTAGAGCTAAAACACATAGATCGTATTATAGAAATGGCTTGGGAAGACAGAACGCCGTTTGATGCTATAACCTTTCAGTTTGAATTAAAAGAACAGGAAGTGATAACATTAATGCGACGCGAATTGAAACCACGTAGCTTCAGGTTATGGAGAGCACGCGTTCAAGGTAGAGCAACAAAACATAGTAAAAAAAGAAATTTTGAGGAAGGTAGATTTAAATGCTCTCGTCAAAGAACAATATCAAACAACTCTATATCAAAACGATAATTAGTGCTTTGATTTAAGTCTGGAGTTCTTAAAAACAGCACATTAAAAAGATTCTATGAAAACAGAAACAATTACAAAAACAAACGGTGAACATTTTAATGGGTTCACTTCTGACGATATTGGTGACGATCACTTATTTACAAGTCTTGAAACACCAATGAAAGCTAATGCTTTTCAAATGTCTAACGACGAAAAGAAAAAACGAATATCTATATTATTTTCAGAAATAATGGATGTCCTAGGTTTAGATTTAACTGATGACTCTCTAAAAGGCACTCCAAACCGGGTAGCCAAAATGTATATAGAAGAAATTTTTTCTGGATTGGACCCTGCAAATAAGCCTAAAGTAGCTATGTTTGAAAATAAATATCAATATAATCAAATGTTGGTAGAGAAAAATATTACCTTTTACTCGAATTGTGAGCATCATTTTGTGCCAATCATTGGTAAGGCACATATTGCCTATAAGTCTTCTGGAAAAGTTATCGGACTTTCAAAATTAAATCGAATCGTTCAGTATTATGCCAAACGACCTCAAGTACAAGAGCGTTTAACAAATCAAATTGCAAACGAATTAAGAACGGTATTGGAGACTGATGATGTTGCTGTAATTATTGATGCGAAACACTTATGTGTCTCTTCAAGAGGTGTAAAAGATGATACATCTGCTACGGTAACTACGTATTATGGTGGTGAGTTTAATACATCTGATAAAATTTCAGAATTACAAAATTATTTAAATAATTAAGCTATGAAAACAGTAGAAAAAGCTCTAGAATTTGAAAACAGAAAGTTTTCATTCAAAACAACTAGTGACAGAATTTTAGCTGCTAGAGAAGCAAAAGATTTAATATTAGAAGTCAACGAATTATATAAAAAACAGAAAGATGCTAAACTTATGGATTTAATGAAGCGTCTAACAGTGATTAAACAAAAAATTGAAAAACGCTTAAAGGGAAGACCTTTAACGGCATCTTAATTATATGAAGAGATTAATAATTATTGGAGGAAGTAAAGGTATAGGCAATGCAATTGTTACATCTTTACTTTCTTCTTATGATGAAATTGTAAACATCAGTAGAACAGAACCAGATCAACAATATAGTAATTTAAAACACTATAATTGCGATATAAAAAATGATGACCTACCAGACATTGATACTGCTGATGCTTTGATATATTGCCCAGGAAGTATTAATCTAAAGCCAATAAACAGATTAAGTTTAGATGATTTTAGAAATGATTTTGAAATTAATGTATTAGGAGCAGTTAAGGCAATACAAAAATATTTACCTGCTTTAAAAAACGGCACAAATCCGTCTATACTATTATTTAGTACAGTAGCAGCTAAGCTAGGCATGCCATTTCATGCAAGTGTTGCAGCCTCAAAATCTGCAGTAGAAGGTTTAACAAAATCCTTGGGAGCTGAGTTAGCACCTAATATTAGAGTTAATGCCATTGCACCAACAGTAACTAATACCGGCTTAGCAGCAAAACTGTTGCGTAATGAAAGAATGATTGAAAACATGAATGAACGCCATCCTCTAAAAAAATATCTACAACCAGAAGAAGTAGCAGATATGGCCGCTTTTTTAATTTCTAATAAAGCAGCATCACTTTCGGGTCAAATTTTTGAAATGGATTGTGGAATTGTAAGCTTTAAATTATAATATATGAACCCTTTAAAAGCCTTTTTAGGAACCATAACAACAACCGATAAAGATGTTGTTAAAAAAGCATCACGGTCTATTTACGATATAACAATACACAGTTTACAGAATAAGACTATAAACTTATCGGAATTTAAAGGAAAAAAACTGTTGTTTGTAAACGTAGCATCCAAATGTGGTTTTACACCTCAATATAAAGAGTTACAGCAATTACAGGATACTTACAAGGATAACCTTGTCATTATTGGTGTGCCTTGCAATCAATTTGGTAAACAAGAACCTGGTAGCTCAGATGAAATTCAAGAATTTTGTAAAATTAATTATGGTGTTTCTTTTTTAATAACTGAAAAAATTGATGTCAAAGGAAGTAATCAGCACCAATTATACAAGTGGCTTACAAAAAAAGTCATCAATGGTAAGCAAAATTCTACTGTAAAGTGGAATTTTCAAAAATACTTAGTAGATGAAAATGGCGAATTTTTAGACTACTTCTACTCTATTACTAAACCAATGAGTTCAAAAATCACCTCAAATCTTAAATAAACTAGAATGTTCGGACTATTTAAAAAAACATCAGAATTAGATAAACTTCAAAAGGAATACGAAAAACTAATGGCTGATTGGCATAAACTCTCTACTACAAATAGATCTGAGAGCGATAAAAAATATGCTGAAGCTCAAAAAATAATTGAGCAAATAGAGATTTTAAAACAAAAGTAACTTGAAAAAGGTTTACCTTTTTGTACTCTTCTTAATTATTAATTTCGGTGGTTTAGCTATCGGAAACATGTTTATGGGAGATGCAATCTCAGAATCATGGTACACAGATTTAAATAAAGCTCCTTGGACACCACTTGGTTGGGTTTTTGGTGCTGCATGGACATTAATAATGTTATGCTTCTCTTGGTATCTTGCTGAACTTTTTGCAGTAAGAGAAAAAACTAAGCTTTGGATTTTATATGCCTTTCAGGTTTTATTAAATGTAAGTTGGAATTGGGTGTTTTTCAATCAAAAAATGGTAACCGTAGGTCTTGTTGTATTAGTTTTATTAACCTTAATTATTGTTTACTTTTTTATAACATTTAGAAACGATAGACTCAGAAACGCAAAGTATTTGCTCATCCCTTATATTACTTGGCTTTTAATAGCTACTTCTCTAAATGCATATATCTTAACAAATAACCAAATATGAAGATTTATACGTTGCACCAAAAGCAAAAATTACCTATTAATTTAGATACTGCTTGGGAGTTTCTTTGTAATCCTGCCAACTTATCAAAACTAACTCCTTCTGCCATGAACATGAATATCATATCTGGTGCAGATAGACCTATGTATGCTGGTCAAATCTTACAATATAGCGTCACTCCTTTAGCTGGTATAAAAACAAAATGGGTGAGTGAAATAACTCAATATGAAGATAAAAAATATTTCGTAGACATTCAGCTTTATGGGCCATACGCATTATGGCATCATAAACATTTTGTTCATGTAATTGATGGTGGTGTGGAAATGGAAGATATCATCGACTATAAAGTCCCTTTGGGAATTTTTGGACAATTAATGCATCCTGTTTTAGTGAAACCTAAACTTGAACAAGTCTTTAATTACAGAACTCAACAATTAGAAGCGATTTTTGGTAAGTATTAATTTATAACCTTAATACAGTACTTTCTTAGATCTAAAATTTTATAATGAAGAAAAAAATAAACATCTTTTGGTTCAGAAGAGATCTTAGATTAGACGACAATAGAGGATTTTATGAAGCTCTCAAATCAGATTCTTCAGTCTTACCAGTTTTTATTTTCGATTCAGAAATCCTGGACGAACTTCCAAAAAACGATTCGCGTGTCACTTTTATTCATGAGACACTTCAGTATATAAGCAAAACTCTTCGCGAGGGTTACAATAGTAGTATTGCCTTATTTCATGGAAAGCCAAAAGACATTTACAAAAAGTTGATTGAAAATTACAATATTGATACTGTATACACTAATCATGATTATGAGCCATATGCAACAGAACGCGATACTGAAATAAAATCTTTTTTAACAGCACATAACATCGAATTCAAGACCTATAAAGATCAAGTTATTTTTGAAAAAAGTGAGGTCGTAAAAAAAGATGGTGATCCCTATAAGGTTTATACACCTTATATGCGTACTTGGAAAGAAAAGTTTAAAACTATTGATTTCAAAAGCTACCAGACAGACGTTTATTTCAAAAACCTTATTCAAGATATCGATTTACCCAATTTGAGTTTAGCAGACATAGGGTTCGAAAAATCCAATCAACCCATTGCTCCTTATGAAGTCACACCAGATTTAATTCAACGCTACGAAGAGACTCGGAATTACCCAGCTAAAGACTCTACATCTAGATTAGGGCCTCACTTGCGTTTTGGTACTGTAAGTGTGCGTAAAATGGTTGAAAAAGCTATAGCAGAAACCAATGAGATTTTTTGGCAAGAACTCATTTGGCGGGAATTTTTTATGCAAATCTTATGGCATTTTCCACATACAGCAAAAGCAGCTTTCAAACCAAAATATGATAGAATTGAATGGAGAAATAATGAAAATGAATTTAAACAATGGTGTGAAGGTCAAACAGGTTATCCTTTAGTAGATGCTGGCATGCGTCAATTAAATGAAACTGGTTTTATGCATAATCGCATACGCATGTTAGTTGGTAGTTTTCTTTGTAAACATTTACTAATTGATTGGCGATGGGGAGAGGCTTACTTCGCTGAGAAGTTACACGATTACGATATGTCTAGTAATATTGGTAATTGGCAATGGGTTGCAGGAACAGGTGTAGATGCCGCTCCTTATTTCAGGATTTTTAATCCCACCTCACAAATTTTAAAGTTTGATAAAAACTTAGACTATATAAAAAAATGGGCTCCAGATTTTCAAGAACTTACGTATCCACAGCCAATGGTAGATCATAAAATGGCACGAGAACGCTGTTTGGCAACTTACAAGTCTGCGCTAAATTAAAACTTAAGTAGCTTTTTATGCTTTTATTGAATATTTACACAATAAATTAATATTAAGTACGTTACCTATACTAAGACGTGTAACGTCTGAACAGAATAACTATTTCGATAAACAATTTTTAAAAGCTCTGACTAGTCTTCAGGGCTTTTTTTTTATAAAAAAACAATAAGCTTATATTAGCTAAAAACAGCGCGAGAAAGATTTTACTATAATTTAAAAGATATATCTCTTCTGTAATTATTCCAAAGCCATTTATATCTCTAACAAAATTATATAATCGTCAGTTTGCAAATTCGTAAACCCATTCTCAGATTTTGGAGAATACTAACTAAAGGGTACTCATAGTCTCCAAAACCTGAAACGTCTATAGATAAAGAGTTAGCATTAATATAGTCACTGTAGACTTCTTTACTGCCAAAATGGAAGAAGTTTGTGTCTATGAAGTAAAAGACTTAAAAATTGCAAGTGAGCACTATTTTTATTCAATAAAATAAAATTTCAGTCCGTTAATAACTAAAAAGCTTCAAGATTAAACTTGAAGCTTTTTTTTTATCTATTATTTTAGATATCTAGTTGCCTTCGGTACGCTCAATTTTAGCTCCAATAGCCCTTAAACGTTCATCTATATTTTCGTAGCCACGATCTATTTGTTCAATATTATGAATTATAGATGTTCCTTTCGCAGATAATGCAGCAATAAGTAACGATACACCAGCTCTAATATCTGGCGATGTCATTGTTGTAGCTTTTAAAGTTGATTTAAAATCATGACCTATAATGGTCGCTCTATGCGGATCACAAAGAATAATCTTTGCTCCCATATCTATCAATTTATCAACAAAGAATAAACGGCTTTCAAACATTTTTTGGTGAACAACCGCACTACCTCTTGCTTGGGTTAGTACCGTTAGAATAATACTCAATAAATCTGGAGTAAACCCAGGCCAAGGAGCATCTGATATAGTTAATATAGAGCCATCAATATAATTCTGAACTTCGTAACCATCTTTATGTGCTGGTATATGTATATCATCACCTTGACGCTCTACGGTAATTCCAATTTTTCTAAACACATTAGGAATTTGACCTAAATCATCCCAACTTACATTAGTAATTGTGAGTTCACTTTTAGTCATTGCTGCCAAACCAATCCAACTACCAATTTCAATCATATCTGGTAACATTCTATGATCAGTGCCGCCAAGAACATCTACACCTTCTATAGTTAACATGTTAGAACCAACACCAGAGATTTTAGCTCCCATTCGATTTAACATTTTACAGAGTTGTTGTAAATAAGGCTCACAAGCAGCATTATAAATTGTAGTAGTGCCTTCTGCTAAAACAGCTGCCATTACGATATTGGCAGTACCAGTTACAGAAGCTTCATCTAAGAGCATGTAAGTACCTTTTAATCTATCAGCCTCTACTCCGTAAAATAAATCTTCTTTGTTGTAGCGAAATTTTGCACCAAGATTAATAAATCCTTCAAAGTGAGTATCTAAACGACGACGGCCTATTTTATCACCACCTGGCTTAGGAATATAACCTCTACCGAAACGTGCTAATAAAGGACCTACAATCATAATAGAACCTCTTAAGCCTTTTCCATCTTGTTTAAATTCTTCAGACTCTAAATAGTCTAAATTTACTTCATCTGCTTTAAATGTGTAAGACCCCTTACCTACTTTATTGATTTTTACTCCTAGCTTTTTTAGTAAAGCAATGAGTTTATTAACATCAATAATATCTGGAATGTTATCTATTTTAATTTCTTCTGCAGTTAAGAGCACTGCACACAAAATTTGTAAAGCTTCGTTTTTTGCTCCTTGAGGCTGAATTTTACCTTTTAATTGGTGGCCGCCTTCTATTTTAAATGTTCCCATACGTTTCTAGTAACGTTTTCTATTATTGGAATATTTTTTCTTATTCAAATTATTATTCTTTTTATTTGAATTGCTTTTACTATTAGTATTGCCATACTTAGTTTTAGTTCGCATCAAACTTGTAGAATCACTTAATTTTTCATCACTGCTTTTAAGGTCTAGTTTACCACTTGAAAGTTCAAATAAGTGATTAAAAATCACATCATCTTCTACAGTGTCCTTATTCCAATTAAGGAAACACTTTTTCATATGGTTCGCAATTGTAAATTTTAAAGCTTCTTTCAAGTCTCCTTCTTCCCAGCTAACAGCTACGTCTATCATTGTCTTTATGTTATTACCATAAAAGCGATATTTAGGATGGTTTTGCGGATATTCTAAAGTCTCAGGTCTTGCTTGTATTTCTTCTTTTGAAGGCATACCGTATGGAGAATCTGCATCTATGTCAAAATCTGCCATAATAAAGAACTGATCCCATAACTTATGCTGAAAATCTGGTACATCTCTTAGATGTGGTTGTAGATTTCCCATTACGGAAATTATAGCTTTTGAAACTTTATTTCGTTCTTCTTTCGTTTCGCGGGTCTTAGCATGGTTAATCATCTTTTGCAGATGACGTCCGTACTCTGGTATAATTAAATGTTCGCGTTCTGTGTTGTATTCTAAATCGTCAATCAAAATCGTCAAAATGTGTAGTAAATAATTTTTAACCCGTAGTATATATAGGTTTTGCTGCAAAGTACAAAAAATTACCAAGCACAAACCTATTTTTTACAGGGAAATTACACCTTCTATATTTTTAGCTACTTCCTTATATTTTGCAATTACTGCTTCTGGGTTTTTAAGCCTCACATTTATGGAAACACTTGTATATTTTCCTTTCTTAGATTCGTTAGTCTTTATAACAGCACCTAAATCATTAAACAAACCTTTAATAGCTTTTACTCCTTCTCCTTCTGTAAGAACAATAAACTTGTACAAATATTCAGCAGGCCAAAGGGTTGTATCGTATAATTGTGATTTTAGTTTTTCGTAAAATTCTTCTGTTTTTTCTGAATTATTCATTGTAAAATTTTTCGATTGTAAAGATACATTTAACTTTACATTTTTCTGTCTAATTTTTTATCACGAATTTTACCGCAAAAATATTGCCAATTTGAATACAAAAAAAGTCGTTATAGCTGGTGGCCCAGGTACCGGAAAAACATCCATTATTGCTCATTTGAAATCACTTGAGTATACATGCTATGATGAAATTTCTAGGCAAGTTACCCTCCAAGCAAGAAAAGATGGTATTGAACAGTTGTTTTTAACTGAACCTCTATTATTTAGCGAGAAATTATTGGAAGGTAGAAAACAACAATTCTTGGATGCAGAAAAAGAAACCAAAAACGTTGTTTTTTTAGACAGAGGTTTGCCTGATGTATTGGCGTATATGGATTATATTGGTGACACCTATCCCAAACATTTTATAACGACTTGCGATACACATCAATACGATTATATTTTTATATTAGAACCTTGGCAAGAGATTTTTACTAGCGATAGTGAGCGCTATGAAAGTTTTGAAGAAGCTATTAAGATACATCATCATTTACTTAATACCTACAAACGTTTTGGTTATAAACTTATAGATGTACCCTTCGGAAGTATCGAAAATAGGACGGATTTTATTCTAGACCTCTTAAATTTACAGTAATGCATCCGATAGAAATTTTAGAGCGATACTGGAATCACACGTCATTTAGACCATTACAAGAAGAAATCATTACTTCTGTTTTAGAAAATGAGGACACATTTGCTTTATTACCTACTGGAGGAGGTAAATCTGTTTGTTTTCAAATTCCTGCATTAATTAAAGACGGAATATGTATCGTTGTTTCTCCATTAATTGCTTTAATGAAAGACCAAGTAAATACCTTAAAACAAAAAGGTATAAAAGCTATAGCCTTAACCTCTGGTTTATCTTATAAAGATTTAGATACGCAATTAGATAATTGTATTTATGGAAATTATAAGTTTCTATACTTATCACCCGAACGCTTACAGCAACCTTTAGTGCAAGAGCGCATTCAGCAAATGAAAGTAAATTTAATTGCTATTGATGAAGCACATTGTATTAGCCAATGGGGAAATGATTTTAGACCTGCTTATAAAAATATAAATACGTTAAGAGAACTGCATCCTCATACCAATTGCATTGCTCTAACTGCTACGGCTAAGCACAATGTGGTTGCTGATATCATAACTAATCTCGATTTTATAAATCCAAAAATTTATAAAGCATCATTTGGAAGACCCAATATTGCTTACGGTGTTTTACATACCGACGATAAGTTATTTCAACTAGAATATATTTTAAACAGGTACAAAGGATCTTCAATAATTTATGTGAGAAATAGAAGAGCTACAACCAATATTCATAATTATTTAGAATCTAAAGGTTTTGCCTCTACCTACTACCATGGTGGTATTACTAACAAAGAAAAGCAAGAACGTTTACAACAATGGACTAATGACCAAAAGCCCATAATGATTGCTACTACTGCTTTTGGGATGGGAATTGATAAGGCTAATGTAAAAACAGTAATTCATTATAATTTACCAGAAAGTTTAGAAAGTTATTATCAGGAAGCAGGCAGAGCTGGCAGAAATGGTGAACTTGCACATGCTATTGTTTTAAAACAGCGTATTGATGAGGATCATCTTCGAAACCAATTTTTAGCAACACTTCCGTCAATCGATTTTTTGAAGGTGGTATATAATAAGCTCTGTAATTATTTTCAAATCTCTTATGGTGAAGGCGAAAACAGTACACATCAATTCGATTTTAAATCATTTTGCAGTAATTATAATCTAAGTGCAAGTATGACGTATAATGCATTACTGTTACTAGATAGAAATGCTATAATAACCCTAACACAACACTTTAATTTTAGAACTAAGGTTCAGTTTGTAATTTCTAATGCCGCATTGTTTCAATATTTAGAAACGCATATAGACCTCAATGTGCTTGTTAAAGTTTTACTACGTACTTATGGTGGGATTTTTGACTACGAAACCAAAGTAAATTTAAGTTTGGTGATTCAGAAATCGAATTTTTCAGAAAAACAAGTTATAGAAAAATTACAATATTTAGAGAAGGATGGCATTATTAGCCTTCAGATGGCGAATACGGATTCTGAAATTACTTTTTTGAAACCACGAGAAGATGATATTACTATAAATCCTATTGCAAAAATAATAGAACAACAACACCAATTAAAACACGACCAGATTGAAGCTGTTTTAAGTTATACCAAAAACGACACCGAATGCAGAAGTCAACAATTACTCAAGTATTTTGGTGAGCGAACCAAAGCTAAATGTGGAATCTGTTCGGTTTGTGAAAAAGGAAAATTTATTAAAAATGATACTTTAAATTTAAGTATTTCAAGTAAAATACTAAGTGCATTACAGAATGAAGATTTATCTTCGCGACAGTTAATACAAACTATTTTGTGTTCTGAGCAACAGCTTCTAAAAAGTTTATCTGAACTCATGGAAACTAAAAAAATTAAAATAACACTAGCAAATACTTACAAACTTTTATGACAACAAAACGTAACATAAGAATTGTGTTTATGGGCACACCAGACTTTGCTGTAGGCACATTAAAAGCACTTATTGACAATGATTATAATGTTGTTGGCGTTATTACTGCCCCAGATCGTCCTGCTGGTCGTGGTCAAAAGTTAAGAGCTTCTGCTGTAAAACAATTTGCTTTAGAACATAATTTAAGCGTTTTACAACCTAAGAATTTAAAAGCTGATACTTTTATTGAAGAACTTGAAGCTTTAAATGCCAATCTTCAAATTGTGGTAGCCTTTAGAATGTTACCTAAGGTTATTTGGCAAATGCCAGACTATGGCACATTTAATCTACACGCTTCTTTATTACCTCAATACAGAGGAGCTGCACCGATTCATTGGGCAATAATTAATGGTGAGACAAAGACAGGTGCAACAACCTTTTTTATTGATGAAAAAATAGATACTGGTGCAATATTACTAAGTGATACTGTTAATATAGGTAATACAACCACTGTAGGCGAACTGCATGACGATTTAATGCATCTAGGAAGTAAACTCGTAATAAGTACGGTAAAATTAATAGAGACTAATACAGCTACTACAGAGATACAATCTACGGCCGAAGATTTAAAAACGGCTTATAAACTCAACAGGGATAATTGCAAAATAGAGTGGTCTGCTTCTCTAGAGGTTATCTATAATAAAATCCGTGGCTTAAATCCATTTCCTGCCGCTTGGTGTTATTTAGATAATAATGAAGAAGAGCTTCTTTCTGTAAAGTTATATGCTGTAGAGAAAATAAATGAGAAACACAATTATGACTTTGGACACATTTCTGCAACGAAAAATCAGTTGCTTGTAGCCTGTGATGGAGGGTATATTGATATTAAAGAAATTCAACTTCCAGGAAAGCGTAAAATGGAAGTAAAATCACTTTTAAATGGGTTCCAATTTTCTAAAACTGCAAAACTTCTCTAAACCCTTGATACCATTGGTTTAGCAAAAAATCCGATAAAATGCATCTCTTTATTAACAAATGCAATGACTTATCAACAAAATCGCCTATTTCCCTTGCTATTACTTGCGTAGATGAATATTCCTAATAATTTTGTGTAAGGATTTTTAATTAACACTATTTAAAAGTCTATATTTTTAACAATTTAAAATTAATATTTATGAACAAAACAGATTTGATCAACGGTATGGCAGAAAATGCTGGAATTACAAAAGCAGCTGCTAAGAAAGCATTAGACTCTTTATTAGTTGATATCGAAGGATCTTTACAAAAAGGAAACAGAGTATCTCTAGTAGGATTTGGTTCTTGGTCAGTTTCTAGAAGAGCTGCAAGAGATGGAAGAAACCCACAAACTGGAAAAACTATCAAAATTAAAGCTAAAAATGTAGTAAAATTTAAGGCAGGTTCTGACTTAAGTGGTGCAGTAAACTAAAACATTTTTTGTTTAAAATACAGAGCCTGCTCATTGAGTAGGCTTTTTTTTGTTCTAATTTCAAAGGCTTTTGTTGCTTAATTGCTAAAAATACTCTAGATTTAAGAGTACTTAAAGCTTAATAAAAAAATGACCAAACCCGAAAAAGGTAATTTATTAATTGCCGAACCATCCATTATTGGTGATTTATCATTCAACCGTGCTGTGATACTATTAGCCGATCATAATGCTTTAGGATCTGTTGGTTTTATTTTAAACAAACCTCTTGAATATAATCTTAAAGACCTTGTTGAAGGTACTGAGTCGGATTTCACTGTATACAATGGTGGACCAGTAGATCAAGACAATCTTTACTTTATACATAAGTCACCGGACTTAATACCAAATAGTGTAGAAATATCTAATGGTATTTTTTGGGGAGGTGATTTTAACGTCGTACTAAATTTAATAAATGATTATAAAATAGCTCAAACTGACATTCGCTTCTTTTTAGGCTATTCTGGTTGGGATGAGCAACAATTAGACAACGAATTAAAATCGAATGCTTGGTTAGTATCCGAAAACATATATGATAACGAGATTATAGCGAAACCTTGTAATTCGTTTTGGCGCGAAAAGATGATAGAGCTTGGTGGTGACTATTGCATTTGGTCTAATGCACCAGAGAATCCTAGTTATAATTGAGCCAAACGTAACTTCGCATTTAATTTACCTACCAAACGCTTAGCAAAATCAGTTCCATACGTTTTTTTACGATACTGTGTGATAGGAACGATACCCTTAATTACATTAGTAATAAATAATTCATCTGCTTTTTGAAGTTCAAAAGGACTTATAGACGTTTCCTCAATAAATAAATTTACGTCCTTAGATAAAACTTCTAAAACTTGCTTTCGCATAACACCTTTTAAACAACCGTCTTCTAATGGAGCCGTTTTAATTTTATCCCCTTTAACTAAAAACAAATTTCCATTGAGCGCTTCTATAACACTTTTGTTAGTATTTAAAACTAAGCAGTTATCTAAATCATTTTCCTTAGCATAGATACTTCCTATTACTTGTAAGGCTTTATTATTAGATTTTAAGCCAGATAATAAACCTGGCGCCATAAAGTAGTCTTTATATAAATCTACAACATAGTTAGCATTAGCATCAATAACATAAAATGGATTGCTATTGGATTCTGCAATAATGCTGAAAGAAACATCTGCAGTATCAGAAGGTAAATATTTACCACCCTCTCCTCTATCTACATTTAAGCGCACGCGTGCAGCTGATTTTAGTAAGCTATTAGATTCAATTGTTTTTAAGATTTCTGCTTCAAGAAATTCCATAGTGAAGCTCATGGGAATCTTCATTCGCAGTATACGCATCGATGCCATTAATCTAAAGTAGTGGTCTTCCCAGAAGAAAATCTTACCATTTACAACTTTTAAAGTTTCAAAAAGTGCGTCACCGTATTTGTAACCTCTATTCTCAGAAGTGATTTTAGAATCGTCTTGAGCAACTAAAGTTCCATTAAAATTTACCATAAAAATGTCTCGACTTATTTAAAATTAAATCGAGACAAAGATATATATAGATTAGTTAGTTACACTTATCGAGAGCCCAAAACTTGCTTTAAGCTAGAAATTTGATTATCCCATAACATTTTAGCTTCTTCTATCTCATCTTCTTCTGCAAAGTCAGTTATCATTAGAGCCACATCTTTTGTTATTTCATCTACTTGAATTCTAATTTCAAAAAAGTAAGAAGCACCATCTTCATCATCTTCAAGCCATCTATACTTTACCCGCTCACCATTTTTCTTAGTTAATAATTTTGCTTGCTCTTCTGAGCCATCCCAAATAAAAGTAAATAATTCTCCACGAGAATTTACATTATCGGCGAACCACTCTGACAAGCCTGAAGGTGTTGATATATATGTATATATTAATCCCGGAGATGCTTGTATAACAAACTCCATTTCATATTTTACTTTATCGTCCATAACTGCATAATATTATGTGCTCAATATATACAATTATACAATAATTAGGAACTTTAAATTAAAAATTATTTTTTTAGAATGTTATGTTTGTTGTCGTAGAATTTGTTTCTATATTTGCAGCCGAAATAATGGCGAGGTAGCTCAGTTGGTTAGAGCGTCGGATTCATAACTCGGAGGTCACGAGTTCAATTCTCGTTCTCGCTACAAATACTTAAGTTGTTCAAATTCAACGGTTTAGTTCACTCTAAACCGTTTTTTTATGAATACCATTTATGAATTGATTACCTTCGATGTTGAAAATGAACACGATTTGGAACACGATTTGGAACACAAAACAAAATTTTCAATACCAACTATTTTTGATGCTAAGGGTGATATTAGCCAACGTTGGTATGTCTACTACTCATTCCGAGACCCTGAGACAGGGAAGCTAAAACGTATGAAAAACATCTATGGCAAAGCCAATAGATACAAAACAAAAGCAGAACGCTACGCGGCACTTAGTCTTTATAAAAAGCGTCTTTTACGATTTTTAAGAGAAGGCTACGACCCTTTTGAGGATAATACGGAGTTCCATCAGACTAAATTAAATGAGACGAAAAAGCTAAAGCCAAAAATTATTGAACCTTTAGTAGAAAAACCAAAAGCGGTTAAAAAAGAAAAAGCAATAACGATTAAAGTCACTTTTGAGAGAGCTTTAGAACTAAAAACTAACGTAATTGGTGAGAAATCTTTAGAAGACTATGGTAGTAGACTTCGTGGTTTAGAGGCATGGCTAAAAACAAACCATAAAAAAATAAAAAATATTAATCAACTCAATAAAAAAATTATTGTTGAATTTTTAAATGGTGTTCAACTAAGAAGCTCTGCAAGAAACCGAAACAATTATAGAACAGTTTTTAGTAGCATTTTTCAGGTTTTAGAGGATAATGAAATTATTGAAAAGAACTATATTAAACTCATAAGCGGTTTAAAAACAAAACCTACACGGCACAAAACGTATACGGACAAAGAACAAAAGGCAATTTTTAAGCACCTAGAGACTAATGATCCACATTTGTTACTCTACATAAAATTTATGGCTTATAGCTTTACAAGACCTATTGAAGTATGCAGACTTAAAGTAAAAGATGTAAATATAGTGGACAAAACAATTCAGTTTAAAGCGAAGAACAAAGCTTTAAAAACAAAAATCCTACCTGCAATATTACTTAAAGAATTACCTGATTTATCTCAACTCAATAAAGAAGATTTTTTATTTAGTGCAAAACATATAGGAGGCGAATGGAAAACAAATTTACTAAACCGAAGAGATCATTTTAGTAAACGGTTTAAAACCGTAAAAGATGAGCTTGGTTTTAACGATAACTATGGTCTTTATAGTTTTAGACATACATTTATTACAAAAGTTTACAGGGCACTAGTAAAAGAGTCCTCCCCTTTTGAAGCTAAAAGTAAATTAATGCAAATCACAGGACATTCTACAATGACAGCACTAGAAAGGTATCTTAGAGATATTGATGTAGAGTTGCCTGAGGATTATTCAAATCTATTATAAGAAAATATATGGCATTACGTAATGACATGCAGGTTTTAATTAAATCAATAAGGCAACCCATACTGTTCTTTTTACCAAGACAAGTATTTGAAGAAGTTACCAAAAAAGATTTAACTAATTTGGAAAAACTTGGATTATTAAACACACTATTTATTACCAATAGTATGGGTGAAAGTAAACCTATTATTCATTGTACCGAATTACTCCAAATCTTAGAAAAACCAAAAATATTTAAATCGAATGTGTTTGAATTATTAGAACTAAGAAATACCCTAGATAAGTCAGCTTTTCATTATTTGATAGATGACTATTTTAAAGAATTAAGCACATGGATAAGAACTACGGATATTATCTGTGAAGAAGCTAAGAATCATGTTATAAATTTTCAACCAGAAATGCAAGGATATTTAAAATTGCAATATGATACATTAATAGACCACCAAATTGAATTGAAAAGGCATTTTGGTAAATGGAAATCGCATTTTGAGTTTAGACGTCTTTTAAATTTTAACGATAAAAACTTCGACAAAGTTGTTACATCAATAAAAGATTCCACACCTATTAAACTGTTAGAAACTAAGAATAAAAAGGTTAAACCTGTTAACGTTAAACCAAAAAGCATACCTATTAGCGAAATTGAAGCTGATCAATACATATTAAAATCTATTTTTAATGTTGATTTCACCAAAATAAACATAAAATAACGTTGTTTTTTCATAATTTAGCGTAAAACAAACGTTTATTTTACGCTAAATGAAAGAATTAGAATCTTATATCTGTAAATACTGCATTAAAGAGTTTGAACCAAAAAGACGACGTGTGCAAAAATATTGCAGTGATACTTGTCGCTCTAAAGCCTTTCATGCTAGAAAAACAAATAAAGAATTAACGACTAAGTCTAATGACATCGGAATTCCTAATAACCAGCCTACTCCACCAAGTCAAAAAATGTCTACCGCAGGAGTTGGAAACGTTGTTGCTGGTGTATTGGCAATAAATGCAGCTAAAGCTATATTTACTAAAGAACACAATAAACCTGCTACCAAAGGTGATTTAAAAGCTTTGTCTGAAAAATTACAAGGACGTTATCATTTAGTAAAAAATTTACAACAGAATTCACATGGTCAACTTCCTTATTTTGATTTAGAAATGAATATTGTTGTTTATTTAAAAGTGAATTAAATATAACTTTTGATAAACGTTAATATTATCAGATCTAGTTTTGTCATTAAAATATTAGCAATTATTTACTGTCACTCTTACTTACCTTTAAAATGCTTGGTGAATACCTAAAACAACATTGGAATAAAAATCAAATCTAATTTCAAATTTCTTCTGGTTTGTTAAATTAAAAAACCATTCAGTTTTAACTAAATAATCTTCACAAGCTGTATACAAAGCGTATTTAGATATATTAAAATTACTTAAGTCCTTCATACACTCAATCATAATATTAACTTCTCTTATTGGAATGGTTTCATCTATAGTTTGAAGATATAAACCGTTATTTACAGAAGCAGTTAAATCACAAAATAGAACGAGGAAGTTATCATAATCCTCTTCGATATTAGGTGTAGACTCTATTTTGCTATAAATAAATGAATTGTTGATATAAAAATCATCAAAAAAGGCACTCATAATTAATTCTAAATTCTATGTTTTTAACAACAATAAAATTATAGGAATAGAATAAAAATATGAAGTAAAATACTAAAAATAGTTATCTACAAAATAAAATATTGACAAGCTGAAATTATTAACAAATCATACTTTTCTTATATGGTTTTTTATGGTTTTTTTAGAATTCGAATCAAAGATTCGAGGTATATATAAGTAATATAGTTAGACTTCTAGATCTAAAGCCAGTCATGTTAAAATAACAAACCAACATTTTACTGATAAATCTAAAGAAATAATAGTTCGTCAAGACCTTCCTTCAGCAACAAAACAAAAAATATTTACCCATGGAATTGGACATAATGTAATTGATGTGTTAGTAATAAATGTAACTAAGACTTTAATAGATAGCGAAAGTATCAGACCTGTAACCAAAAATCATCTAAAAGTTTTGACAAGAAAATTACAAGGACAGTATAATATCTTTAAAAAAGGAACTCAAGATCAATTTGATGGATAATGTACAAGTATATTCAGAATAGAATCAATATCTAAACTAATACTTTAAAATCTTAAAACACTTCCAACCCCATTCATTTTTTTTCTTATTAAAAGATTGAATAGCATTACAAGTTATTTCATCTTGATTTTTCAGACTGCCATTTTCTATATGACCTGGTGTAATAAATACGTCTTCTAAAAAACCAAAGTTTTGGCCATCATTTATTCTAATAGATCCGGTAACTTGTTTAATCGCCTTACATTCTTGATACTCATCTTTTGCAACTTCTTTAATGGTCAAGGCCTTGTAAAAACCCTCATTACCAAAAGGTTGCAACCTTACTTTATAGACGTCTCCAATTTCAGGTTTAATATTAAGACCTTTATATTTAAAAAATCCATGTAAAGAATGATCAGAAACGAAGTTGATAACGTTTTTATCATGATTTACAAACTCAACTGCAATACAGCTTTCTGGAGTGTCTTGAAACAAAATCTCATCAGCTTCCATACTATGTTTAGCATAAAGCTGCTTGTTACTCGCCTGAGATTCTGTATTTGCATACCAATCACTTTGCATCCAGTCAGATAATTGATTGGAAATCTTCCAACCATGTTCTTCTCTTATCGAAATTATTTTTTGAATCTCCGTTTTAGCTTCTTTATAATGTTTTCCTTTAATCAACAATTCGGCAAATTTCTGTCTTGTTTTAACCAAAAATTCTTTCGGAGCTCTTAGACTTAATGCCTTACAATAAGAAGCAAATTGTACTTTTTCATCATTCTCAAAAATCTCTGCCATTAAGTCCCAAACCCAAAAGTCATTACGCTGCTGCTTGGCAAATGGCAGAAAAGCAGACAGAACATTGTCGCCATCCCCTATAGCTAATAATAATTTAGCCTTAAAATATGGAGGATATTGATATTCAGGATGGTCAGAAATAATCTTATCTAGTTTGGGCATAAAAAGCTTTATTTTATCCTTATCAACTTCTCTAATTGCGCCAAAGGCATCTAGAGGTTGACCCTCCAATAATTTCTTCGAATATGCAATATAAGCTTGATCTGCAAGTGCCATTGTCTCCCGATCATTATAAACAGTTTTATCATAATCTTCTTTTTTGAAATTTTCAAAATTCCACCAATCAGCAAACTCTATAAATCGTGACCAATTTTTATATCCTTTATGGAAAGCTTTATATAGTAATGAATAACTTTCAGAAGGTTTTGTTAAATGAAAACCTTTTACAAGATCAAATACCTTATTTATTTTAGAATAATCAATAGTCTCAGCGGCTTGCAGTTTAAATACCATACTTCCTATTTGCCAAGCAGTCGTATCAAAAACCATAATCTCTTCTTGAGGTAAATTAAGCTCTTTCAGTTTAGTTAGATTATCGATAAATCCTTCAAAATTAGAAGCAGCAACATTCCTCTTAATATACTCATAATAGACCCAACTAATATTTCGCTTTCCCCAAATATTATCTGGTTGTGCGTCTAGCTCTTCCTGCGCTATAATAAGTGCTTCTTCTAACTTACCTGATTGTCTTAGTTCTTTGATTTCTTTAGCTGGCATAATTAGTGAGTTTAGCTATTAATTGTATCAGTTTTTTGTCATCGTCGCATTGAAAGCTTTTAGGCATTGCTGTTGAAAAACGAAATTTCCCATTGAAATAAAATTGGATATATGAACAAACAGCATCTGTTACCAGATAATAGTTGACATAGTATTGCGAGACTTGTTCCTCGATATTTGTAATAGAAATATCTAGACGATTACATTCATCTTGCATTATGGAATATAAATTTTCTAATGCTTTATGACTTGGTGAATATTTTAAAGTAATATTTAGTTTATCACTTGAATTAAAGATAGTTTTCAATTCTTGTTCCTTCTCCAATCCTATTGGATTTAAAATTTTAAATGTATCTAAAAAATGGCCTGAACCTTTATGACTAGCCTGCAATAAAAATTCTAAATTATTCGAATTTACAACAGTATAACATTCCAAAGAATCGCCTTTAGATTCAATATTGGTTATTCTGAAATCTGTTTGTTCCAGTTTTTCCAATAGACCCCAGTACTTCAAGCTCTTGCCCTTATGTTGATTAGTATTGTGAAAAGGTGACGTACTTACTGCTTCAAAATTTATGGTATTTTGCGGAATTCTTCCAATTTGTGTAATTGCTGAAAATTTAAGTTTACTGAAACTCGTAAAATAAGGCGCATTAAACGTATATAACGTATTTATAGCGCGCGTTGTTGCTGTATAAGACCAACGCAACGGGTCATCTGAAAGACCTACTCGACCTGAATAGTCCACAATAACCTTATCCCATTCTCCACCTTGTGCCTTGTGGCACGTAATAGCATACCCATATTTAACTCTTAATGCATTATAAAATGGATCATTTTTCAAGGCCGTTTTAAATTCTTCTGAACCCACCTTATAAGAATTTAATTTAAATGACTTTCTTCGATTTTGCTCTTCACGAAAGCGCATTACAAAGTTGATATATAACGCCTTCATCATATCAACATTTAAATCTCTATCGATAGAATTTAATAAAGAATCAATAATATAACATTCGATTTCTCCATCATAATTAGGAACTCTTATCGTCACTTTTCTAAATTCTAAAGTGATTGTTTTCTTTTCCTTTTTTGTGGAATTATTAACAAAGACTGGTGCTGACTGAGAAACAATTACATTAGACACTTTTACAACTTTGGCGATATCCCCATTAAATAATTCGGTATCATAAGTGTGATAGTTATTGTTGTTGATTAAAACTAAATCACCAGCTAAAATGCCTTTTTGCAGAGGAAAAAGAGTGTTTCTTATTCCAACATTGTAATGATAGCATTGAGAGTTAGAAAATGAAATTATAACACCATCACCTATTGCGGGATTTGGAAATAAGGCCAGATAAGTGTCAATGATATTTATTGCATTTAATTTTATACAGGATTCATTATCAAAATCAAAAATTAATTCATTTCGCTTTTCTTTTTCTAAAACTGACCTAATAGTTGTTGCGTTTTTAAGTATTAGATTATCTTCTTGCCGCTTTACTTCCTTCAAAACGCTTAGATCACAAGAATAACCTTTGCTGTCAAAATAAGCTTTATCTAAAGCATAAGAATTATTATCACCAACAGGCGCTAACTGGGCAGGATCACCAACAAAAATCACTTTATTATACTTATTAGACCCAAAAATATGTGATAACAAATCCGCCAATAAAATGTTTGTTCCAAAATCAAATAACTCATTTTTCGACTCTCTGCTAGAAACCATTGAAGCTTCATCTACTATTAAAATACGTTCATTATTATTTGATAGATCAATTGGAAAATGATACTTAACGGAATGCTCAGCTTCTTCTTTAGAGTTTGCATTAACTGCTTCAATAGCCTTTAAGTTGAATATAGTGCTATGAATAGTTCTGCCATGGCCAGTTTTATCTCGCAAAATCTTGGCTGCTCTGCCTGTAGGCGCAATTACCTCGAATGCTTTGTTTTTACTTGCTAAATAAGAAGACAAACCTTTAATAAGAGTCGTTTTTCCTGTGCCTGCATAACCTTGAAGAATAAAAACTTGATTTTGATTATTAAAGAAGCACTCAATTTCACATATTGCGGATTGTTGGTCGCTTGTTAGATTTATATTTTTAAAATAGTTGTAAATATTCATTCCTCATTTCTTTATCACAAAAATCAATAGTTTATATGCAATATATCTGCACATTACATTTTGATTAAAATCGTTTTAAGTTTTTCAAACCAATTGGATATCTTACTAGATTCTAATTTAGTTAGATTAAATCTATTATCAGGATGAATATAGTCATTTCTGTATTTTGAAATCTCAAAAATAAATTGAGAAATATTATCATCTTCTAAATTCAACTTTTCTCTAATTAGACACTGAACTTTATTACTTGTAGATTTATATGAGTGACTGGAAATAACATTGTTTTTAGAAATCAAAGTATAAGTTCTATCTGAATACTTACAAAATTTTACTTCTGTATTATCCCAAAATAACAGTATTCCATTCGCAGTTTCTGAAGTGACGAAAATATCGGCTAGACATTCAATAATTTTATACATTGAAAGCATTGCGACAGCATATTTGTTTTTTTGCTCAGACTCAAGGATCGTATATGATAACTCAAGCTCCTCTAAAATAAGATTTTGATAACTCAAGGCTTTTAACAGTTCAAAATTTGAGGTAAAATACTTTTTTAAAGGATTACTCTTTAGGCTAGTATTAATTGAATCTATATTTAGCCATATTTTCTTTAAATATTCTCTTTTTAAAGAATGCTTAATGAGGTTTAAACAACTAATAATATTATTTTTTGAAAACTCAGAATCCAAACTATTTTCAACATTTTCTTTAATCACAAAACCATCAGCACCAGCATTTTGTAATAATTGTAAGTTCCATATCCTATGGGTGGCAGAAAATATTATGACTTGTATACCTGGATTAAATTCTTTTATCTTGTTTAGAATCTGCATACCAGAAATTAAGTCAATGTTTACTTCATTATTATCAGAAGAATGTAATCTGAAATCTAAAATTATAACATCATAATTTATCTCTTGGGTTTTTGTATCTATAATACTATTGTAAGCGTCTTCTATAATTTGATCTCGACTTAGTGTTCTATAATTAATTTCAAGCTTGTCAAATTGTAAATCTTTACTCGCTTTAAATAAAGATTTAAAAATATCAAACCAGCCTTTTTTGTAATTATCGTCAATAAGTAAAACTTTACCACTAAAACTATTTAAAAAATTAAGCTCTGTTTCTCTTATTGAAGAAAATTTAGACGTTGGGTAGAGTGTTTGTAAATATTTAAAATAAAGTCTATTCTCAACTGTATCAAGAACATCATCGATTTTATCATATATAGGGTTAGGTATTGTAAAGTTCCATTTATAAATGGCCCATTCATTAGTTATCGCATGATTATCGTCAAAATCTTTAGGTATATTAAGCTTTAATTTTTGAATCTCATTTGGTAACTCTTCCTTTGTAAGGACCTCTTTTACTTCTAAAGCTGTTTTTTGAAATGCTGACTTTTGAAATGGTATTAATTTTACATTTTTAGTCTTTAAAATATTAAAGCATTCATGATTTAATATATAATCCATACCAACAAAACCATACAAATAAACATTAGTTAATTGATTCATTGTATCTGTGCAACGAATTAATGTTGCTAAACGAAGTCCGTTATAATCAGAAAGAATAGAACCAAAACACAAGGGAATAAATATGTTATCGTATTTAACTTTATCTAAATATTTCTCAATATAATCCGTGAATTTAGCATCGGAAATATCCTTATTAAATAAAGTTTCTTCCTCAGCATTTTCAATTGCATTTTGTATATAGTTTTTCGTCGTTCTAAAAACTAAAGATTTCTGATTAGGGATATTAGCAGCTTCAGCTTCTATTTCTCTTAAAGCTATCTTTAATTTCTCATTTAACTCATTTTCAATTTCAGGCTTATTTCCAAAAAGCAAAAAATTTAAATCTAAAACTTCTTCTTGTACTTGATACAAGAATGCCTCTAAATTTGAATAAAGAATAGAGACAGGTAAGTGAACAACATTATCTTCAAAATTACGATTGGATTTACTTCCACTAAAAAACACGAGATTAAAATCGCTATTAGTCTTCGCAAATTCCTCTAAATGTTTTCTCTTGTCTAATGCCTCATTTGAATAAAGTGAATTATCTAAAAAAGATTCATGATATAGCACTGTATTTCCTTTTTTGAATATATTTTGAGAATTTACAATTAACTCTTGAAGGTCATATATCGGTCTTAATTCATTTACAAAATTATTAATCTTGTCTTCATTAAAACCAAAATCAATCTTTTGTCTTTTTCTTTTATCGTCAATTAAATAAATCATTTTTTTATTTTTTTGGAAAAACAAACAAATGTTCAACACCTTTAAAATCATTGTCCACAATCAGCTCATTCTTTCTTTGTTTACCATTCCACAAATTAATTTGAGCAAACTTATTTTGACCAAAATCTGCCCTTAAATACATTTCACACAAACCATTGATTTGATTTCTAATCAAGTGACTATAGCTTTGCCCTAATCGCTCTTCTGTATTAACTATTGATTTTTGATATATTGTATTTATATGATGAATTGAAAATTGAAAATTATTATTATCGACGGATGCTGATAATTTTACTCTTGGTTTTTCTAACTGATATATTTCTGCTACTTCCAGAACTAGTAAAATAATTCTCTTATAGGCTTGAATAAGTTTGTCTATATCTGTAAAATGCTCAATGTTGTTAGGAAACGTATTATCCTCAATTATAAAATCAATTCTATTTTGCCATTGTTCAACTTCATTCTTTCTATAAATGAGTGATTTTAATGAGTTGTCGCTCCTAATATGAAAAAGGTGCTTGAAATGAATAACTAACTCACTAAATGATTGTAAATTTTGTCCTGTGATTCTTGATTCAATACTATCAAATTCATAGCCTGTATTTTCTCGTTCTTCTACAATACCAACACTAGGATTAGGCGGGACATTTGGGTTTTTATCACTCCACTTTTTTAAGTCTAAACAAGACCAATTAATCTTTATTACATCCGATGTCCATCCTTTTGACAATTCACCTTTATAATTTTTACCTGTTAAATACACACGAAATAAAGTTTGCAAACTTGCTGGTGCAAAATACTTTTTTTCATGAATTTCATAAGTTTCGATAATTTTCTCTAAATGCTTACTAAAATTATAATCTTCAGTATTACAATACTCTTTAATAATTCCTAACTCATCACTATCAATATCATGACATGTTGATTTCAATATTTTATTTTGATTATATCTTAATAAAAACGTGTATAAACTTTTTGGATAATAGTAATTGGGAAGTTCATCATAATTACTATTGTCCTCTTTGAGGTCTAATGAAGTTTCTAGATTTTTTTTGTTAAAATCACTGGATATAAACTCATCCTCTAAAATCTCTAAAGCATCTTTCTCTGTTCCGACTATAACAGCGTTTTTTACAGAAGCCTTCTCTAATTCTTTTAATCCAAATGATTTATCACTATCTACTTCTACAACCGATTCTCTAATTGATGATTTTTCAGAATTGTCTACATTCTTCACTGCACTCTCCATCAAAATCTCAATCGCTACTCTACTCTCATTCAATTCTGGCTTGTCATTTTGCTCTTTATCATTAACTAGACCATCATCTTCTTCTTCTTTATCTTCATCATTGCCAAAATCCCAATCATCAAATAAATAACTATCATCTGGTAAACCATTTGTATTACCCTCTTCACTTAACCCTAACTCTTTCTTAATCGCTTCAACATCCTTAATTAATTCATTATCTCTAACATCTGAATCCTCAAGCTCTTTAGATACCAACTTTAAAAACCGATCCTTTTGATTAGAATTGAATTTCTCATTTTCTAACAATTGTTTTATGAAACTATATTTATTCATAGACCGATTATTTTTCTAATTGATATTGTGACATTGCTTCATTGATGCCTTCTTTTTCCCAAACACTTAATATTCTTTCAATACTAGAATCTTTAGTTTTTAATAATTCAAAACGCTTTCTAAGCTTTAAATAAGTAGTATCATTTTGACCCTTTACCATCTTTAAATATTCTAACTTTCCACTAAGAACATTTTCAAAATTAGGTTGTCCTTTTTTTACATGGCCCTTTTCGACCTTATAATCTTGTTTAAAGATGTGTTCTGCCTTAAATCTGCCATATTTTTCCCAGTAATATAACCACATACGTAACTGCTTAATGTATCTAGAATTTACATTAACTTTAGTATTTACAATAAGTCCTGTAACTTCCTGACGATATCCTACTTGCTGTAAGCGAGTTTTTGTTAGGTTAATTTCGAACTTCTGATCATTAATAATTCTATTAAGTTCATCTAAAAACTCTGCTTTTCTAAACACATTAGTTTGAGAAGAAAATGTAATATCGTCTGCATAACGAGAATAGTTAATTATAAATCGTTTAGCTAAACCGTTTAGTCGTCTATCTAACTTTATACATAATATATTAGTTATTGTTGGCGAGGTTGGTGCTCCTTGTGGCAAAACAGTTTTCATCTCTCCATTTATTTCAAAAGGATGGGTACAAAGGCTAGCTAAACTAAAAGCTAAAGGTTCTGCATCTCCTCCAAAATTGAATGGTGCATACATAAAACCTAATTTCACACGATTTCTATCAAATGCATGAAAAAAGTCTTTAAGATCGATATTGTAAACATATTGGCTATCTACATGTTGTTTAGCATTATCTACAATCGATTTGCCAATTACAAAACCTGTAGCTTTGTGGTGTGGTTCAGCTACACTGTTCAGAATTATATTTAACGGACGTAAAATATGTTTAAGACCATTTACTGGTGCGTTGATAATTCGATCTCCTCCACTTTTCTTTTTTATACAAAATGATGTATATCTTGTTTTACTAAGTTTTGGATTTGCATAAAAATTAAAACCTTTTTCTGTTAACGGTCTATAATCTATACCATACAATAATTCATTAACGTAATTAATTAAATTAACGATGTCATTTTTGCTTTTAATTAGAGCAAACTGATTCTTAACTTCTTCTGTATGTTGTTTTTTTAATTTCATAATAAAAAGTCCTCAAAAACCTAAACCGATATTCTTTATGTATGATAAGACTTTATAAATACTTCAAAAGATTTAAAGATTTAAACTTTTAAAAGAATTATAAATTGAACAATAATTTGAATAATTAAGCATATTTAATGTGATGCTACTTTATGATGTTTATTTCATTTAAGACTTCAACATTATTTCTCTTTTATGTGGTTTATTACATTAGAGATTACTTAATTACCTACTTACTTTCGTCCCAATCTAATAGACTGGGATAATATGCCGATCGTTGTTTAAATACAAGTATTCAAACCAGCATACACTTTCAATACTTTTGGTTTAGGTTTTTCAAAGAACTTTGCAAATATGATTTACATATATGCAGTATACCTGCGTATTTGATTATACTTTCTGAATTTTACAAATCCATTGATCCTTAGCTCTCAAATAAATTCTTCCATCTGTTTTTTTACAGACTTTCACATTTTCCGTTTTAAACTTTGTTCCAACGGGATGTGATTTTCGTTCTTCAGAACTACATTCGATAAGAATATTTGTTGGTAACCCTTGTCCTTCCAATGGACGCACTCTTACTCTAGATGTTTCCGGATCCATAAAACTTTCACATTTTACATTATTAATAATATTTCCAATAACTAATAAATCTTTCATAATAACAAAATTTAAATCTTTAAATAAGTCAACTCACAAGACTTACATTTCCGTCTAGTTTGGTCTATATCTGCCACACTAAAGCGTTCTTCTATTTTCTCAAATATATCCAAACCCCTTCCTAGCGTAATTTTCCAACCATTATCGGCTGCAATAAAGCGATCATGATGACGCTCAAAACGGATGGTTAAATGAACACCAATACTTTGTACATTTTGAGCTAATTCCTCTAAAGAAGACCTAGAATCTTCCAAATATTCTTCATCATTCCACGTCACTACCTCCAAATTAATTTGATCTTCAGGATCTTTATTATTCCCTAACATGATGCAAAACTCTAATAAATTTTTAAACTGATAATACATCCTTATGTATGGATCTTGAATCGTAATATTTTTAGCCCCTTTAAGGTAATCGGCAAAGAGTTTTTTATAAGAAATCCCTGTTTGATTGTCTTTTAAAATCGTTTGGTGTGGTTTTAAATCTAATTTTGGTTTTATAAGGACTTGACCAGAATCTTCTTCATCCGATTCTTCCTTTACCTCAACAGCTGCTTTATAGTTTAAGTTTTCGAGTGTTTCTGGATATACTTCTACTCCGTTAGATAAAATAGTATACTTAAACTCCACAGGTTCAGATTTAAAAGTTTCATCGATGATATACAACTGATCCTTTACACGCTTACGACCTTCTACACTAAAATCTAACAATTCTAAAACTTCTTTTTCTGTTAGCTCCTGATGTGGATAAATCAATTTTACCAATCCGGAAAAGGATTTTCTAATCGCTGTTTTATCTCTTGTGGTCAATGAACCATCAAGAGTCACATAGTCATCCATAATGGATGAAAAATCATACTTCCTTTGTTCTCGTAACAGTTCCGCCAAATAATCAACTATAAATCCATATTCAGTTGAGAATACTGATGTTTTTAAAATACGCACTTCCCAACCTGGAATGTACATGTGCATTCTATCCAAAAAAGCCCCTTTTAAATAGCCTTCAGGTATGGATTCAAATAAGTGAGAGTTTTTCAGCATATAAGGTACATTGTGTTTCGTATTCCCTATAAATGCCATTGAGGCCGTTGCTTGATACGTTTCTTTACCTCTATTAAAGCTTTGGTTAGCCATGTAGTTCTGCATGATCTTCACCAAATCACCATCGGTACGTTTACCTCCCTTCTCTTGCTCAAATTCGTCTAAGGCAACAACATCCCAATATCCTACTAAACCAATAGCTCCTTTTCCTGTATTATTGACAAATAATCTTGCTTTAGAGACATCTCCTCCAGAAACTAAAACACCATGTGGCGATAATTCAGAGAATATATGCGACTTCCCTGTTCCTTTAGGGCCTAATTCAATAAAATTATAATTGTTTTCAACATGTGGAATTAATCTTGACAGTTGTATAAACTTATCACGCTTATTAAAGTATTCTGGATTTAAGCCAATGCTGTGCATTAATAAATCTAACCACTCATCAGTTGTAAACTCTTTTCTTAAGTTTATATATTCTGGCAAATTGATATTTGCAACTTGGATAGGTTTTAAATCTACAATAATCCATCTCATGTTAATATCGTCTGCATGAGAATACCCAACGGTTAAAATACACCAAACGCCACCACCACTCAATAATTTAGGATTATCCAATACCATTTGATCTGCAATAGGGACTTTGCGCAAACCTAAACTTGCAAAATCTGCCTCATACATATTTGCCTGCGTATCGTTTAAGGTTACATTTATTTTATCAATGATTTTATAGCTTCCTGTATTTCTTACTCTTGCTTTTACTAATTCAGCATCCGATCTGTGCACATAATTGTTTTGTATCACATTTTTAACCGTCTCAACACCTGCCTTAATAATTTCATCATCATCTACAGCGCAATGTTGACCTAACAAATACTCTAACACATATGCAGGTACTGGATTACTGCCCTTTACTAATGCCGTTAAATCTTTTCTAACCACTTTCCCTTCAAAGTGCTTTAAAATTTTATCTTTTAATTCCATAATTAAAATTCATCTTTTTCCATTAATGTATTCACTTTAATTAAATCGTTTGTGCCTAATGGATTTAATCTTGATTTATCGTCTTTATGATAGGCTTTGAGATAACAAAAGCTTGCATTAGAGCCCAAAGTATTTAGTGACAATATGATTTCAAAAATGCGTTCTTTTGGGTTACCAGATGTAGAATTAAAATGTACTTCCACTTCTTTTGAATATAAATCCCCTTTTTCAGAATACAATGCAAATAATACCTCAGCACTTTTTAGCTCATTATCTACAGGTTGATCTTGCAATAAGGTTACCTTAATACTTCCTGATGATATTCTATCATTTTGATCAATACGTTTAAAGCTTACTAAATCACTTTTCTCTTTTTTAGTATCCTTGAAAAATTTAACTACCGGCACCAATAACTCTTGTAAACTTGCACCTCCATGAACGAATTGCACACCTATATTCCCTTGTTTTCTGTACCTGTTAATCGCTCTAGGAATCGCTATTTTTAAATCTGTATCGATATTGGTTGTATTCTTCATTTCCAAGCCATAACCATCTAATTTCGATTCAAAATCATCAGCCACTACAAAGCGAGAATGATCTCGACTATAGCCTTTAGGTTTTGGTAAGTGTTCTCTACTTGACTCGGTTAGTGTTGTATTATTATAAAGAAATCCATGATCAGATGTCACTAAAACATTATACACATTCCAACCATAAATTTTCATGATTAGATCTTTAATATCTTCGATAGTCTTAGTCGATGCATTAAAGGTTTCGTGTTCCGTTCTTTTTTTATCACCAATAGCATCCATCCAATCATGATATATGTAAAGCACCCTATTATCTCTAAAGAAATCTCTTCCCTCATCTCGACTAAATTTCATAGCCCGTGAATAATCTAAACAAGCACTTTTAGGTTCACTGTTCTGTAATATTTTAGCTCTGTTTGTACTTACTGTAGACTTACCATCAATTTTAAACACTAAATCTTTATCTCCTTTTTCAACAGTTATACCTTTGTTTGGTAATAAATTAGACATCCCCAAATTTGTATAGGATGGTAAGGAAGCCAAATACGGTTCAATCTCTACCAAATTTTTACTGTCGGCCATGAGCTCATCATACAACTCATATCCCAACTCATACCTAAATGCATCCGAAATTATAACTACAATCTTAGAATTAAAATCTTGCACATAGTTTTTATGAAAATCAAATTGTTTATTCGTCTTTATGTTGTGGAAATTAAAATTATTCTCTTGTAATATTTTTTGCCACTCAGTATTTAATTCAATTAAAAAACGATCATACTTGCCATTGATTTCATTAAATAATGGGATGGCTTTGTCTTCAAACTCAAATAGCTTATCTCTAACACTATCAAAAGCTAAAACAGCCTTTCTATAATGCAAATCGACTTTATATAATTCGTTTTTATAAGTATCTATATAATCATCTGGTGTATTAAACTTAAACGATTTAAAGGCGTTTAGAACCTCTAACATGGATGCGACATGGTATATAAATACAACTTGTGATTTTAAGCGATCTTCAAGAATGTCAGATCGTTTCCACTTAATACTTTTATCTTTAGTTTCTATGGATTGATTCAATACCGTATCATACAATCCATTTATGATCGCGTTTAACATCGCTTCAGAATAATAACCATATTCCTGTTCTATGCTATACCAATCTAATAAATTTGAAGTTTTAATATCTCTTGCCAACATATTAAAAACTTCATCTATAGCTACTTTACTATTAGGATCTGTTTGCCAATCCTGAAAAAAAGATTGAACCTTATTGATATCTGCAGTACGCTCTAATTTTAATTTTGAATAGCTATCAGAACTTAACGGTTTACTAATAAATCCAACTAAGACATTATATTTTAACTTATTTGCTATTTCTGTTAGCGTTTCATAATTTAACTGACGATACTTGGTGTCCAACAAATTGTTAAACCACATCAATACGACTTCATCTAACTCTAATTCTTTTAGATTTTTAATCGTCTTATCTAACTTATTTTCATCTGTAGCAATTTCCAATAGTCTTGACATACAACTATTTTTATCTGTAACAGAATGATAATTTAAAGTAATAGCTATTAACCCTAACTTTAAACTATCCGCAGAAAAATGATCTGGATCAAGAATTTTAGCTAATTTTTTTTGATTGCTCTTTAGTTTTAATTGCTTGATATAATGCTTAACCAGTGGTAAATGAATCTCATTTAATTTATAATCTGATAAGAACTCTGAAGCAGCATCTAAACGTAATTCCGTATTGGCTTTTAGTAAGCCCAGGAATGGATATTTTTTAATTTTTGAAGGCAAAGGTTTTGCAAAGGGGTGGTATAAAAACACCAACTCTTTAGTCCATTCAAATTCTAATTTATATTTTAATTCAAAATAATTATCAGATACCTCAACCACTTTAATTCCAGAATTTTCAATAGCCGTCAGCTCCTCTTTAAACGATCCATCCTCATCAAAATAGAAAATGATGTTGCGCTTTTGCTGTTTTAATATGTTCTGTATTTTCTCTATCATCGCTCTTTCCTAATGCATTTTTAAATGCGTTTCTGCTATCGTTTGTGTTAATTGCTGCTTTACGTTTGCTTTATTGGCATAGCTATTCCAATTTGCAACCACTTTACTAATGGTTTTTATTATAGTCTCACCTTTTTTAATATTATTGGCTTTTGCAATAGTCATTAAATCATTTTGAGTTATTTGTTTATGTTTTCCATTAATACTTAACGTATGTTGGCTTACCCAAATATTAGTAGGATCGTATGAATAACATACGTCATACGCAGGTGATAATTCCCATGATTTTCCCTGTTTTAATCGAAACGAAAAGTTCTTGGTATGATCGTCATAGTTAGTAGCCAATACATTAAACACCATACGTCTAAACATTTCTTCTGCTTCTGGATATGGCAAACGTAATACACGCATGGTTTGAAATAGTTGTTCGTAGCTATAGCCCTGTAAATTATTATAATCGTAATGCTGTATACCACACCAGGTTTGAATATGATGTTTTGTGTTGCCATCACGATCAAAACGTTTGGTCATAAAATGTGCTCTACCGTTTTCTTCTAACAACTTACAGTCCATCATGGTAATTCCAGCATCTTTCGCCATGAGATAATAGGCATATTCTACGCGTCCCCAACCATGGGTTTCTCCAAATTGTGCATCACTCACACCATCTAACTTCAATAACCAATGCTCAAAACCTTTAGGTACTGTTGTTTGACCAGATTTTACATCACCTGTTTTTTCATTGTATGCAATTACAGCTTTTGGACGTGCTCCACCAGCTGAAGTTCCCACCTTCAAGACTTCCATTAGTGCCTTTTCTTCATCGTCATTTAAATTAGTATCTAATTGTTCTTTTTTGGATAGCATTTTATGTGCTGCTTCTACCAAACTACTAATTTGGATATCAAAGCTATTTTGTGGTGCTATTTGTGCCGGCTCAAATTCTAATGCTCCCATAGATCGTGTTCCAATAAAACAAAGTTGTTCTACAGGATTCATACTATCTGCAGGACGACCATTTTTTGCTAACCAAAGGTTAATTAATTGATTTCCATAACGATCTGGTAATGCATCTGCTAACAAACCAGGCAACCCTTTAAAGGTGCCTACACGCTCATTTTTTCCTTTTCGCAGTTCCGGGAAGGAAAAAATACGCGATTCTTCTGCGATCGGCATTTTAATAGGTGAGATATCCCATTGCTTTTTAAGAATGACTGGACTGTATTGAAAACTTGCCAATTGGTTTTGCGCATCCCAACGCACAGCGCCAACTAATTCGCCCCATATTTTTATTTCGGCTGCATCTACCATCCTAAATCGTCTTTTTTATTGGTTGTTTTTGTTGGGTTACCACTTGCGCGTTCGCGTTGTTCTTTTTTTAATTTGGCATAGGCCAAAGGACTTATAGCTTCACTAAACTCAAAATGATCCAACACATACAATACATCTAACGCTCTTAATAACTGAATTAAACTTGTAAGTGTTACAGACTCTCCATTTTCTATCTGACTGATCGTCCAACGGTTTAAACCAGAAGCTAGAGCTAATTGTTTTTGGGTTTTGTTTTTGCTTAAACGGGTGTTTTTTATAAAATGACCTATTTGCTCTATGATGGCAAGATCTGTCATTTGCACCCAATCTGTGTTAGTACTTCCCATCATTATGTGTTTTTTTAAAGCTTAACGCTAGTATTTCCCAACAAATATAATCAATTTAACTGTATTTAATACTGTTTGCATGTTGGTATTTCCCAACATTAATACTTTAAATTAAGGCTAATGTCGGGTTTTGCTCGCATCATTTATGAGATTGCTTCGTCCTTCGTCCTCGCAATAACGTTAAATAATAGCAACAGCTCCTTCAAATTTGGCATAGTTAACCGTTACACCATCATCTAAATCTATTTCTATTTGCTGGTTGGCTAATGCTTTTAAAACCTCATTGTAATCACGGCACTCTAACTCCCAATCGCGCATTAGTTCTAAACGTTTTTGCTGTTCTCTGTCTAGGCTATCTTCATCGCGTTCTAATTTATCCTTTTCGTTTTTAATATACTCTTGGTGTGGATATAAATAACTACGCTGTATCTGTTGTACCGTATATTTATCCATACGATGCATATACACCAATACTTTAAAAGCGGCTTGTTGTGGTTTTTTCACATTGCTACTAAACAACCAGTAAATGGGTTTCTTTTTGTACATACTAGTGTGGTATTTCCAGAATTTTTCTGTGAGAAATTTATGTAACTTCAGACCTAAACTCTCTTGTAGAAAGTTGATATTTTCGGTTAGTGCATCTTCTCCCCAAATGGCTAATAGCAAATCTTCAGTACGCGTTAAAGCATCATCTGGGAAAGTACAATCCTCGCCCATAAGTGGGACAATACCATCGTCGTCTATGGTTATTTTACGTGAGATTGCTTCGTTCCTCGCAATGATGTTGTAAGACGCTAATTCTTGATCTGTTGGATTTGGGTGTGCTATATTAAGTCCAGGCTTGTCTAAACGGTAGCGTCCTAAAAAGATACCAATACAATAACTTATAAATTGGCTTACTACTTCTGTTTTATTAATAGGCAAGCATATAGCATTTTGACCCTTTTCTCTAAAGGTTGATTCTAAAACTTCCAAATCACTTTTTTTTAGTTCTTCTTGTAAAATGGTAATATCTTTTAAAGCCACCGTTGGTGTTAACTCGTCTTGTAAGCCATAAATATCTATAAAAATACGGTTGAGCTCTTCTTCATTAGCATGTAGCTGAAAAAAGTCTTGCGTAACATTGTCTTTCCAAACACCGTAGGCTTCTTTTAATGTATTACCAACGTTTATTAACGGCGACAGTTTAAAACCCCATGAGGTTTCTCTGGAATTCCAGTCTTTTTTGGATAAAAAAACAGAGTGATTTGAATATTCAATTAATTTATTATTATTTACACTAATAAAAGGAAGATTAGAAATATTACCTGCTTGATAATTAATAGTAGGGTTATAAATTGATAAAAAATATTGAGACACAATTGAATTAAAATAGCCCAGTAAATCTACAGTAATTTCACTATCTGGATAACAAGCCGAACCACCTGCATCACAAAGAAAACCTTCTTCCGAATATCTGGCTCCAAATCCTCCAGCTGATACCGCAGACCAGGAAATGTTAGATTTAAATATAAAATCTAAATTATAGTTACTAGAAATTGGCCTTAATCCATTAGGATGCATTGTACTTCTAATTAACTTCCCGTCATTTTCCCAGTTAACTACATATTCATTGTTCCCATACCACTTCCTAAAATCACCTCCCTTTTTGTATGGAAACCACTTAAAGTTACTTTTTTGAGCATCTAATCTATTTGAATATTTAAGACCAAACTTTTTTAAAGATATTTCATGCCACAATTTTGTGAAACTCGAATTATCTCCAGTTACCATTCCTTTTCTTGGGTTTGTAATTTCACCAACTTTATCTTTTCTATCAAATATTGAAATCGCAACATCATTAACCCAATATCCAATAGTGCAACCTGGTATTTTGGTAAAGTTAGCTTGTCGTATGTTTGGATAAAATAGTTTTTGTCCAGTTATTGTGCCTTCTTCTGGAATTTCTGTTATTCCTTCATCACCTCTATATTGATTAAAATTGTATTTGTAGCCGGTTTTACCATTACTGTATAAAAATAGTTTTTCTATGTCTTGATATAAAATATGCTGAAAATTACGTTCGTGCAACCTAAAATAACTACCCACAGCACTGTTACTTGCTGTCTTTTTCATTGCAAATGCAACTGAACCAAAATCGATGCCAAAAATACCACGTCCCATATGTAGTAAACTATCAAAGGTAAATTGGTTAATATAGCCTGTTCTTATTTTTTCAAAAGAGGATAAAAATAACCAAGACGGTAAATTTATTAATGCAAATCGAGAATCATCAGCAGTAAGATTAGGTATGACCTCCATAAAAATGGTCATTAAATCATTTTTAGTATCAGGATAGTGCTTGTTTACATAGTCCTTTAACTCGGCATTCATACTCTTTTGCCCCATATATGGTGGATTTGCCACAACCGCTTTATATTGTTTAGCCAACACCAAAAACACCTCTAAAAACGGTTTTAACAGGTTAAAAATACTGGTTTCTTCTAGGTCAAGTTGGGCAGTGCTTTCTTTTAAAAGCCAATTATGATAGGTTTCGTTAATATGGTTATAAACTTCTCTACTTATGTTAAGTTTAATAGCAGAGCCCAAATTTTTACTTTGGCGTAATAGCTTAATGGCATAAAAAAACTCGCTGTAATTATGTGGTTTTTCATAGTCGCCCCAGAATAGCTCTAGTTCTTGTGAGTAATCTATGGCAATGGCGTCTTTACAATGTAATTTCAACAAGTCAACCATCGCCTCATTTAGCGAATCGCCTTTTTTATAGATTATTTTTTTGGTTTTAGTTTTGCCTTTTTTGGTTTCTGCCCATTCCATACTAATAGGCGCTACCAATTGCATTCCCAACAAATCGTGCCAATTACTTTGGCTTTGGCTATAATAGGCTTGGGTAAAACAATTACCCAAGGTGTCTTCTGGGAAACTGTAAACATTAGGCATTAGAGGCTCCTCTATAATAGATGTATCATAGTGTGCTGCTTTCAGCAACACTGCAAAACGTGCTAATTGCATGGCGCGATCGTCTATATCTAAACCAAACAAATTGTGTTGCAATATGTTTTGTACGGCTTGTTTGGCAGTATAACCTGCTTCGCGATACATTTTCATATATAACTCAAAACCTGTTACTAAAATGTGTCCACTACCTACCGCTGGGTCTATAAGGGTAAGTTGCTCGAGGTCATTTATTAATGCTTTGTGCTCGACTGCGCTCGAACTTACAGCAGTATCAGAATCGTTCTCCACAAGGTATTTCATATCCTCTTTTAAAGACGAGTCTGGCTCGTAATCAAGATAGATTTTGCCTACGGTATTTTCTACCATATATTTTACAATCCATTTGGGTGTAAAAATTTGGGTAGCTGCAGGAATGTCTTCGGCTCTTGCTTTTATATTCTTTTTAAATCCTTTAAAAACCTCATCTTTTTTATCGGAAATATAAAACTGGTACAACCAACCAATGAGTTCTACTTCTTTGTAATCGTCTTCGCTAATAGCATCGCTATTAATAAGATCGAGTAAGCCATTAATTTGTAGACTGTGCTGTGGAAACAGGATTTCGGTGTAATCATCTATACGTCCAAAAATATCGTGTAACAATTTATTGGTATGACATAAATTGGTGATGAGTAATGCAAAAGCTTCTTCGTCTTTATCTTCTTTTAGATATTCTATTAAGAGTTCTTTTTCAGCACGATTGGTGATGTTATGTTCACCACGTTTTGCGTTTTGCACTATGAGTGGTGTTCGAGACCCTTGAGTATAGGCTAATTGTTTTGGAATGTAACCATTAGCTTCTAAAATTTTAACGGCCATTAAACGGTTAAACCAAGTATACCCAGCTTCTTCAAGTATATCCTTAACGTCTTGCTTATTTTTAAGTTTAGCTTTTAGTTTATGCCATTTAGTAGGCACTGTAATATCTGTATAGGGATTGGTTCTGAAGATATAACCTCCTTGTGTAGTTTGTAGGTTTTCGGTATTTGTACCATCCTCTTGAAATCCCCAATATTTTAAACGCTGAAATACACCTTCTATTAGTATTAATCGTGCTTCTCTTGCAAATGATTTTATATCGTTTGTGTTCATATTAGCTTAAGTATATTTTTTTGTTTTTAGCCAACTTCACCATCAGGCGTTCTCTTAATTTAGTGATATAGGCCTCTAATTGCTCAGCATTCTCGATCGTTGTTGGTGGCATTTCTGCTACTAAAGACACATCGATACTAGTAGTATATGCTTTTCCCGATTTTTTAGCTTCTTCCTTAGCTTTAAAGTCAATAAGAACTTTAAAGTTATCTGATCTGAAATCTGAAGCTTTTAATTGGTAAATTTCTAACTGTGAAATTTCCTGCTCTTTATGTATTTTATTTAATACATGGTCTGCGTCTGCGGTTAAATTAGCTTCCGAAATACCTAACTCACTTTTCTTAAGTTGGATTTCACTAAAAATAGCTTCATAGGCTTTAATGACTTCGGTTTTTAAAATGGCTATTTTTTTCTTAAGGGCATCGTATAGCTCTTTATAACCTTTTTTCATTTGAGGAAACTTATCCCAAGGTTCTTGATCTTCCTTTACGTAAACCATTAATTGATCCGCCACAACTTGAGCCGTTTCATCTAATGCTGATAGGTTGTTTTTGTTATCGGCAATAAAATCCACCAATTTTTCGTAAGCTTTAAAGTTGTATTCAATAAATTCTTCTACATATTTAAAAGTGTCTCTAGACGCCTTTAGTTGCTCTTTTTGAGCTATTACTTGTTCTACTATTTTTTCTGGATTTCGCTCATTGTATAAGTCACTCAGTGATCTGTGAAACTTTTTAAGATGTATGGCAAATGGAAAGGTGTCATAGTCTTCCTTCATTCGGTTAAGTGCCTTTAATTGAGGTTCTAACTTTAATTTGAAAGTGCTAACAGCCTCTTTATAATCTGTAGTGCTTGAAGGCACTATAGTCTCTGCGAAAATATCGTCATTCACAGTTTTTATAAAGTTGATTACCTCATCTTTAGAGTGTACTTTTTCCTTGTGGATTGTTACTGCGTCTCTTTCCCTAGAGTTTAAAGCTTTTTCTGCATACAGTTCTAAAGTTATTTCTTCGTTTCTCCATTCAAAACGTCTGTGTCCCTTTCTCGCAATTTGTAACAATACGTCTAACGTTGAAAGATCTTTCCAGCCATAAGGTGCTTTTTCGAATTGTTTAACGATATCCCCAACTACTGGACCTTCGCCACTTAAATTTAATTTATTGTTTACTTCCTCTTCTGCAGGTGTTAACTCATTGGTGGTTGTTGTTTGCTTAGACTTTGCATGTGACAATAAGTCGATATTAGAAGATGCATAAGCATTCGCTAATGCATTTTTTCGGTATACCGCTTGCATGTGAAACTTCACCATTTCATCGAATCTCGCATTTGGTGTACTACCTGTTATATCACTAGACTGAATAACCTGATTGCTAGAGATGAAAGCAGTTTCCATGAACTTTTTCTCGAAGCGCAATTTAATCTCATTAAGCAATAATTTATTAGTTTCCCTAAAGTTTACTAATGTTTCTGCTCTTGAGCCTGTAGCTGCTGAAAAATTGCGACTAATATATTTTTGAGTCCTCACGTAATCAGACACTTTTGCTGCCAGATCCTTATCATGCTTAAACCAATCGTGGATCCCAATGATCATATCTTGAGACGCTGTAGCGTGTGCTAATTGGTCAAGATCCGTTCCATCATATATAGAAAATCTAAGATTAAAATCGCCTCTTGAGCCGATTTCTTTATCGTCTATGTTTATGGCAATCTTAAAATTTTTGTTACCCAAAGGTACATTTGGATTTGGTTTAACCACTTTTTGAATCACATCATCGTAGAGATAGGTTAAACGATCCTCATTGGTAATAGGTGAGTTCTTTATAAGCTGGGCAACTTCAATTTCGTCCTCTTTTAAAAAGCGATACTTCCCTTCTGATATTTGGATGATATTTTTTGAAACCAAAACATTTAATACAGTTTCTACTTTTTTCTGCATTTCTAATTTTGGCGTATCCACAGCATCCATAATTAACAATGCAATATTTTCAATAGTCGCAGGAAAATTAACACTTTGAATATCTCCTAAATTAGATACCATAAATAATACATTCACTACACGACGCGCAAATGGATTATTTTTAACATCATCAATATTGTAAGCTTTATCTAATATCCCTCTAGCATGGTGGGTCAGATTCTTTGTAAATTGCTCGTTAAAAAATAAATCAAATGGCACAAAATATCCAATGTCTTCATCTTTACATAAGTTAGCTGTAAAATGAGTAATCCCTAAAATTGCACGTTCCGTATTTTTTACGCCTTCACCAACATAACCTACATTACTAAAGGATTCAAAAACATCGGATACCAAACGGAATTGATACGGTACAAACGGATAGGTTAGAGTAAAATCTTCTTTATCTGAATAATTCTCATACAAGTCGTGATCAAACACAAATTGGTTTTCAATGGCACCTTTATAATCTTTGTAGTAATCGTTTAAGTGACCAATACCTTCTGATTTTTTTGATAAGATTCTTCTTTTTGTAATATAAGCAGCATCCTGACTTTCTAATGAAATCATAGTTTCAAAACGACCTAAAATTTTACCAAAGTCTTCACCTTTATTATCTGTGTTGTTGATTAAGTTCGATAAATCTTGTTGTGCTGTACATACGATCCATACTTGTGTGCCGACTTGAACCCCTATTTCTTCAACAATCGTTTGCAAATTGAGTAACAACGACGTGTTTGATCCTATATATTGAGACACCTCATCTAATAAAAATAACAATCTATAATTCTCGTCCTTAGTAGAAAGGTACTCTTTAATTTCCTTGATAAAAGCCTCAATAGTATAGTCTTGGTTTCGGTCTAGAATACTCGCTTTTATAGATTCCTTATCAATATCAGCATCAAATTCTTTAGCAATTTCAATAACCTTGTCTAAATACCTTCTGATAAAACGTATTTGATTTCCATCCCAATTTTCATTAAACGACGATTTAATTTTATCTTTAAATGCCTGAAAATTTCCATTTTCATCTAAAGGTTTTTCGAGATATAAGGCTAAAGCAATATTGGTGTTATTATACCCTCTAAACTCATTTAATTTTTTGAAAAGCACTCGCGTAATCCTTTCCTTTTCATCTTTATTATCCGCTACAGCATCGATATTAAACATGATCTCATCAATCTGTAGTTTCTTTAAAGACTTTTTTAAACTTTCAATTTGTGCTGGATTTGGTTCATCTAAAGAATCTAATAACTTAATAGAATCTTCAAATCGTTGAATCGCCTGATCCTTAAATTTGTCATTTAAACAATAGAATAAATATTTTATAAAATGCGATTTACCACTACCATAATACCCACTAATCCAAGCGCCTGTTTTGCCTTCTTTTTTAGTGGCGACAGCATTTAAAAACTTAAATACATTTTTAGTAATTACTGGTGTAAACTCATATTCATTGATCTCTTGGTCAATGTAATACTCCTCCATTTCACTAACTACAACAGCAGGGTTTATTCTTCTGGTAATATCTTTATCGTATAACTGTTCAATACTCATTATGATGCTATTTTATATTATTCTCCTAGTTGATTGTTTAAATGATTTGCTCTGTACAAATTATCGTCGTTTAATTCGTTAAATAAGCTATAGTTGGAATTTTCATAGGTGCCTGGATAAAACACAATCACCTTAAATTCTTTAATTAGTTTTTCTGTTTTCTTTAAAAAATCTGAAGCTCGCACATAAGGAAAAACAGTTCCAAATCCATAAATGATCAAAAACACGCGTTTATCATTTTTATCTTTAAAATGATTTTTTACTTTTTCCTCAAAATGTGCATAAAACCCATTGTCAACCTCATCTAAAATCCAATTCAAGGCATCTTCATAATCTTCCTTTTCTTTTTCCATTATGGAATCGAATATAGTAGAACCAGAGAATGAATCAGCTTTTAAAAATGTTATAAGTTCTTCGTAAATATTAACAACTAAACAATCTAAATAATGATTGGGTCGTTTTAGTTTTTTAATAAGTTGAGTAATTTGATCTCTAATCTCATATTCCAACTCTGGCTTATAAGTATAGACGTAAGCTGGGAAAAACAAATTCCCTGTTCTAGGCTCCTGAAAGCCTTTGTCACTCATTAAGTCATAAATTTTATCTGCGCTATTCATTTCTTATAAAAGTTCTTTTAATTCGTGGTCTTTAAGAAATATGGCTTCTAAAAACCATGTATCCCCATTTTTTAGTATTGCTTTTAAAACAGAATCATCGAACTCTATTTTAATTAACTTACCTTTTTGCATCAAACCTAATTGTTTCAACATTGTTATAGCAACTTGGCTTAATTTATTTCTAGTGTTTTCTGTAATCTCCGATAGCTCATCATGCTTGCCCATTTTTTTATAAATAAAATTTTGGAAGTCATCAGAAGTCAAATCAAGATCAATATTATTCCATTTATGCAGTACGACTTCTAACATAAAATCAGCTAGTAAGTCATACAACTTACAAGACGCATAAAACAGAATTAGTTTTTTGTTGGACTCATCAGAAATTTGAAACAATTCAATGAACTTACTATCATTTAAAGCTCGTAGTCTTTTTTCTAACTCTTGCCTAATGCGCTTTTTTGAAGCTTCAGAATTATGAGGCAAAAACTCTTGTCTAAGCCCTTCCTTACCTAACAAAAACTCTTTTGAATCATTAATAGCATTGATTACAAATGGTGCTTCCTTATACAGAAGTGCACCACTTGTAAATCCAGTACTATATTTCTTAATTTCGTTAGTCAATTTGTCTATTTTATTCAATTAACAGTTCACCCTCAATTTCTAACTCTAAGGCAGGAATACTCTGAATAGCGTTACCCGCAATACCCTTGATAGAACCATGCATAGCTATAGCATTAGCTCGCACACGTTCAATCTGTTTATCACGCTTTTTCCAGATACTCTTCATTGCTGTTTTTTCTTTCTGCAAATCGATATCCATCTGCGTGAACCCTTCAACCACACCTTCCATTTGTAATCTAAATTCATTACTTGTTAGGAAGTCATAAAGCATTTCCATTTTATCTCCTTTATTCTCCTGATTTAGCTTTACACGACTCCACTGAACAATAGATTGACGCAGAACAGCACATAATCCTTTAAATTCTTCAAAAGTGCAAATCCAAATTCCATTACGCAATCCCATGCGATCCATATCACTAGGCATGACTTCAGTCACCAAAACACCTATATTAGCATTCTTTTCACGGATATCATTTTTAAATTTCTCTATCCAAGCTGGTTGAAAGGCCTTTGTTCGTTTACTTTCGTAATAAATAGTACCACAGTTTTGTAACTCTCTAGTATTGACTATTTGCAAACAGTCGGCACCATTAGCTCCTTTCTTAATTTCATCAATAGTATCCAGAGGGAATTCTCTTGCTAACCATTCTTCTATAGCCAGCTCCAATACTTCTCCTTGTAGCTGCATAGAGCCTTGTTCGTGTTTACGTTGCATCTCTTCCATCAGCCTTTTCTGATCTGCTAACTTCTTCTCAAACTCTTTTATTTTTAATTCATTTGAATCTTCGGCCTGCTTTTTGATTTTATCGCGCTCCTCCTGAAGCTTTGCATTAAAGGCTTTTTCTTGTTCAGCCTTTATAGTCTCTTCCATTTCATTCTTTTCGCGCTTCAATCGTTCGATTTCTGCCTTACTCTTATTTAACTCTTTAAGCTTTTCAGACTTTTCGTTAAGCTCTTTGTTTAAAGCCTCTAGTTGGTCAGCATTTTCTGAACTTATTTTTTCTTTAAGAGCTGCCTCTTTAATTAAAAGACTTGCTTTTAATTTTTCTTGAAGACGTTTTTGAAATTCGTCTTCCGTTTGCTGCTTACTTTCTAGAAAATCAGCCTTCTCTTTATCAAGAGCCTCTTTATGCTTTTCGATTATTTTGCGCGCACCAATCTCCTTTACAGCATATTCCTTCCTAATACTATCTTCTAATTGATGTTTTAAAACATCATTAACATCGATATTTTCTCCGCAATTTGGACAGGCAATTTTTGATTTCATAACTCAATACATTTAAAGTTCGATACAAACATCATATTCAAGTGTGCAAACTATCTGCATATTAATAATTATTATTCATGTCTTTAATTCTTTCAGCCATTTCTTCTCTAACACCTGGAGGAGCAATAACCTCTAAATCTGATCCAAACGACAATAGCAACTGGTACAATTCATTATTTGGAATGACCTCAATCGTCAATGTTCGCTCATCTTCGTCTGCCTTACCCGGCTTCTGTGTGCCATGCAAAGGTTTTGTCAAGACATAATTAATACGCTGCACCGAAAACTTTAATAAAATCTTTTCTAAATTTCTTTCTTCTGGTTTTGTCACCCCTATTATATCGTCAAAATAATCTACCCAATTAATTGTACTCGATTTAAAACTATCAGCCAACTCTTCAATATTGATTATCCTATCTAATGGATAATTTGAAATGGACTTGTACTCTTCATTATAACAAAACAAAAACCAGCGGTTATTGTATTGCTTCAAATGATACGGACAAATAATGGTTTCTTGTTGTGGTTTTCCGTAAGGCTCGTAAATTAATCTGGTTTTTTTTCTTTTGAGAATTAGATTGAATATTATTCCTATAAATTCTCGCCCTTTTAGGTATATATTTTCTTGATAGCTTATTGCACCATTTTCACCTTTTGCCACTAAATCAAAGCCCTGCTTCATTCTAGGAATTAATTCTTCTAACCAGGAGAACTCAGCTCTATTTTTGTAACGTGATAAAATGGCTATTGTGGTTTCTAATTGCTCCGAATCATTGACATTAAGAGGGTGATTAGAAATCGAGAAGCTTTTATTCTTGTAACGGAACGCTTTTTTACGAACTAGCTTTAAATCTTCATCTAGATCAATTGCCCAACCTGAATCTGATTTCATGTGTTCAATATCGTACTGAATCTGACGTAATTTAATACCTTCTGTACCTAAATCGTAAAGCACAGAATTCACTTCTTCTAAAAGCCCATCATAGTCGTACAGCCTATTAAAGTTGCTGAAGCAACGATCTAGTAGTGTATATCGTATTTGAGCATGCCGATTGGTTGCCATGGACTTAAAATTTTAAAAAGGCAATTAATTAAGGTGTTTAAAAATAGTAAAATTGAATCGTACTAAACCTGATTTAAGTCAATAATTTATGACTTTTTTTTACATGCAGATGTATTGCATAGATAAAGTAGATTTGTGTACGAAATAGAGCTATGAAAACTACTGCAATAATAAAATTAGACGATTTAAATGATCATAAAAAATTAATGATTTTAGTTTAATTTGTTATGCAGTTATGTACATGAGCAAATCCTTTTTAGACAGTCTTTTGGAGGATTCTATAGTGTATGAAGATATTGGAAAAGAACAATTTGTAAATAAAATTAAGCTTACAAGTTTAAAATCTGAAGGAGATACTGAATTATTTTTCGCTTTATTTTGATATCAAGAATTAAGTTATTAAAGATATTTATCATTGTAATTGGTATGGTGAAATTGATTTTTTAGACAACTTTTAGTGAAAAATAAAATTATAACCTATAAACAGATTGCTTATTTACTTTTTCCATGACTCATAAGATACAATTTACTGCTAGTAATATAAATGATGAGGAAGGAAAGGTTTCATGACTTTCCTATAACCGTTGCAAGACGTTGCTAATGACTAAATTTATAGTCAAATTTCATGATTTAAGCTAAAATCTAATATTGAAGCCGTTGGAGTTAAACTTATTTGACTATGATTATAGTCACCAAAAAAATTAGTATTTCAAATCGAAATTCAATTATTTTTTCTAAATTTGAGTATCATTATTTCTAACAAAAAGTGAACATAAAATTGAACACAATTTGGAACACGATTTAAGATTTTGTAAATTTTAAATACTTGATTATCAGTATTTTAAAAATATTTAGAACTAATTCATAACTCGGAGGTCACGAGTTCAATTCTCGTTCTCGCTACTAGTATTAGTAAATAAAGTCAAGATTTTAAATCTTGGCTTTTTTTAATTACTAAAATAAAGCTAAAACATTTCATAGAATTCTTAGACAAATTATGTATGTTATTACAGCTGATGCAATTAAATCAAAGTAAATCATATTGTATCTTTTTCTAGATAACTCACTCTTTTTTAGCAGAAATACCGTTTATTAACCTCAGCTATTCCTCTCAGAAAAGGATATTCTTTCTAAGAATGTATTTAAAGCTCTTCGACTAGGTGTATTAATATTAGGTGAATGAAATGTTTGTGTTGCTGAATCTAAATTTGATTTAGTCTGAACAGGTTGACTGATTGGTTCTGCACTTGAAACATTGACGTCAATAGACTTACCATTAGCCTCTATCAATCTATCAACTGCTATATAAAGGAGATTCTGAACGTTTAATATAGACGCTTAGTCTAGTGTAATCACTTCGCTCTTCAATATCCACTTCCCATTAACTAGTTCACTGTGTGTTACTGTAATTTTATTGGGACCCGTTTTTTTAAAAACATCAATAAGTTTTAGATTTTTATGGACGGTAGTATTAATTACAACAGGCTCGCTCAGCAAAGTACCATTGGTTGCATTAAAAATATATAGGCTCTTGGTAGTGGGTTTTATATCCCAAAAACCAATTTCGTCTGCACCGTCGCTATTAAGGTCTTTAAGATTTTCTAATTGTGATCGGTACGCACCTATGATCGTGATGGCTTTAAGGTCTTTATTACTAAAGGTGATCACGCTGTTGCATCCTCCTTTGCATTGTACAGCATCAGTACTTTGAGCATCCGCTGTTGTAGCGGAGCTTATTTCTGGGGAGATCACGGAAGCATAGTCTGATAGACCATCTCCATTAAAATCGCCATACAGTTGCCTGTTTCTAAAGATAACGGCATTGTCGCCACGAGAGCTGGGAAAAATAGGAGCATCAATATCTTTAGCATTATCAGCAACACCTTCTCGTAGTATTCTGAACTTACCATTTTTTAATATCAATGAAAGATACGAGTTGTAATCTGCTTCTATTCCGTTGTAATTTACACGTTTGGTAAACATCACAATATAGATCCCAGCCTCTTTAGTAATCACCAATTGATCATTTAAAGCACGCTGCGTATAGTCTGGGAATTGTTCAAACAGCAAATTTTTATCTTGCTGCACTTGCGTTCTGGTGCGCTCTTTCCCGTAATAGGTTACAACATCCATATAGTCACGTCCTAAATAGGGAGACTTTACTTGTGTGTGCGTATCGTTCCATTGTTTTACAAAGACACGTACCTCTTTCTCATCCTTGGGATTGACCTCCTTACAACCAAATAGTAGTGCGACGAACATACAGAAAACGAGAGGGTAGAACTTCATAGATATAGTGGGATTTTAGCTTAATAATTGAATCTTAAAGATACGGGATATTTTGATGACTTTAGGTTCCATGTGCGTATATAAAAACGCTAATTTGATGACCTCTTTACGAAATCACATAAGATGCTAGGTCTTTTATGATATGTATTCCTTTTTCCCTTCTGCACTTATAGATTTAAAACCATTCTACCTTTAAAAGAAAAACCAAAAGCTTATCATGCCAGAAAAACAACCAAAGCACTAACTACTAAGTCTAAAGACGTTGTAGTTCCCAATAACCAGCCTACTCCACCAAGTCAAAAAATGTATACCGCTAGAGTTGAAAACGTTGTTGCTGGTGTATTGGCAATAAATGCAGCTAAAGCTGTATTTACTGTCACTCTTATTCACCTGTAAAATGCTTGGTGAATACCTAAAACAATATTGGAATAAAAATCTAATCTAATTTTAAATTTCTTTTGATTTGTTAAACCAAAAAACCATTCCGTTTTAACTAAATAATCTTCACAAGCTCTATATACAGCATATTTCGAGAGCTTAAGATCATTTAAGTGATTCATGCGCTCAATCATAACGTTTATTTCAGATATTGGAATGGACTCATCTATGGTTTGTAGGTACAGATGATTATTTATAGACGCTGTTAAATCAGTAAATAGAACAAGAAAATGGTCATATTCTTCTTCGATTTCAGGCCTACGATACAGCATCGCTTCTATTTTGCCATGTCGATCTATATTGTCGTAATAAAAATCATCAAAAAACGCACTCATAATTCAATTACAATTCTATTATTTTTAGAGCAATAAAATTATGAGAATAGAATAAAAGTAGAAAGCAAAACGCTAAAAATAGTTCTCTACAGAATAAAATGTTGACAAGCTAAGATTATTAACAAATCATACTTTTCTTACATGATTTTTTAGGATTTATAATTTTAGAAAAACTAAATAGCAGATACCATTTAAATAAAAATATGGATGTTAGTTTTAATCGTCAGTATCCTTATTATGATTTGGACACTAATACTCTTATTTATTTAGAGCATAAGGTTCAATAACGCTTTAATTAACTAGCTCTCTTTGTGTCCCAATTCTAAAACAACGCTCCTCCCCTAAATACAATGGATTCCCGTGTTTTTCTGACCAAAAGCCCTCTAAAAGATCTTTTGTGAGGCACTTATAAACGACGACACCTTTGTAAAGTGTGTCATTATCTCCTTTGTAGTTAAAATTTATAACCAAAATATTGTCTTTAAAAAAACCGGTTCCTAATTGCACTTGATCGGTATGGATTAACCATTTCGCATTAATCCTATGCTGCGCATCTAATGTTAATTCTAGTGTGCCTTTGTAGGCTGCGCCTTCTGCCTCTTGATTACGGCCTGTGATGTTGTAATGTCCTGTTAGTTCTTTGATAGTCATAAATATGGGGTTATACCAATGTAAATTGTGGTGTTGTTTTTATTGGTTAGCATGCAAAGGTAGTCTTGTGTCATAATATGGCACTGCGAGGTTTTTTACCGAAGCAAATTCAACACATTCATGAATACCTTTTCAAAATAATAAGAATAAAATAAATAATCTGCTTATTGTTTCCGCTAACTTCTTAAATCTCAATTTCTTAAAAAACCCGTCATTTTCTTTATTCTGTAATCAAAGAATAGTTCCATATTTTTAAGATCACCAACTGGCTCAGACCAGTCAAAATTTGAGAAATACCATTTGCTAGTTTTATCTTCTTTGAACTGAATATTTGGTGGTAAAACATTACAGAATGAACCATAGAGGTCATTTGCTTTTTCAATGAGAATTTTACGCACGATAGGTGAAAAATCTGAAGGCCGAATAAGACTTGTTGGTAAAAACACCGTGTTTGTCGGAGCGGTATATAATCCATAAAGCGGTGTTGAATCCTCGGGATTAATAACATCAAATTCATCATACATGCGATTGCTATAATTCTTATGATCCGCTAAATGCGCCAATGCATAACCTTTTGGACCATGTTTTGGAAACGGCCTTCCTCTAAACACAAAAGACCAAAGATGCTTTGGATAGTCATTATCATCCAATTGCAAGGCATCTGGGATATTATTATCTTCTAAAGCTGTATGTTTTCTAAAATAGGCTATTTCCTTACTCCCAGAATACCTTCTCACACCAGGAAATGCACATGGCGATTTATGCCACAAATAAATATTAGGGTTGATATTATGCAATTTTAAATTTGCTCTCCAAACTGCCCAGTTTTTATTATTATCCTCTACAAGTGCTTTGATAATATCTGGATGTAAGAACTTAGCAAATCTTGCATTTAATTTTATCAATTCGTATAAATCGTCATTAGTTGGTTTGTCCCACTCTGGCCATTCTTGTTTTGGTTTCTTTACCCTCTTATTTATAACTACATCTTTATTATAATTAGTTGAAATGGTTGCAGGTTCTACACCATTTCTATAATCTAAATATAAACTAACAGCTTGCTTAAGCGTGGCTGAACCAGTGCGTATATTACCATTAATAGGAATAGTATGACTTGGAGGAGTATTGTTTCTTTGGTCTATAGTGCTGTAAACTAAACTTTCCATAAGACTAAGACATTTATCTTTATCAAAATGAAGGTCTAAATCACCTAAATGATTTTCAACTCTAACACAATTAGAAAATCTCGATTGCGCAACTGTTTTTTTAAATTTTATTAACAGCCAGGATTTGAATTCTTGTTCTTTCATGGCAACTATTTTCTTTTTAACTCATCCAAAGTTTTACCATTTTTATCTTTCCATTCTAACCAGCCATTTGCTCTGCGGGCCAATACAGTTGCTGCTGCTGCACTAACAGAATCAAAAATATAATCTGAATCGAATATATATATTCCATTTTGCTCTATTAAAACTTTATCATTAACAAGAGCTTTTCTTCTATTTATAACCCATGGACCAGCCGTAGGTGTTTCGCGCAAAGTACATTTTCCACCTTTATAAACTAAAAACCCATCATCTGTTAATTCACCTTGAGCAGAAGCATCTTTACCTTTGCAATAAAACAGTTCCTTAGCACTTTTCGCCTTTCTCTTTTCTTGAAAAATTGGATACCCTAAAGTAGCAATGAGAATCTTAGCGGTTTCAAAATTATCTAACAAATCATATTCTCTACTTTCAGATAATGATGGTTTTTTAGAGCCTGTATCATTATCTAAAGTGTACCTGCCAGTTTCTAAAGCTTTATCCAAACAGTAATGCTCCAAATACTTACCATCTGTTTTTGTATATTCATTTGTTTTCGTTGTTATGATAACACAATGCGTCCAAAAATCCTTATTACGGTTATGAGATTGTATGCGTTTAAAACACTCTTCCCCCTCACCTATATATACCGTAGGTTTTACTCCATCTTCTGAAATACCAAATAAAAAGTAAACACCCGTAAAATGAACCATTTCTCGCTTAGCAACTTCTTGCATTTTATTTCTTGGAAACAAAATAGCTTTTACCAATCTATTGGTAATTTCTGCCTCACGAATACTAGTTGGTGAGCCATCTGGTAAAAATATTTGTATGGTTTGTGGTCTATTTGTCATTTTATTTTATGATTTCAGAATAAAGTGTTTTGGTTACTGATCTAACTTCTTCTGATTTATAATTATTAAAATGAATCTCGTTTTGGCTTAATGGCCATTTACCAGTTTCTGTACGGATTTTAAATACAAGCTCTGCCTCGATTCCTTCTATGAATAACTTTTGTTCTTCTTTAACTTTCTCATCATCTGAAAATTTTTCAAACACAAAAATTAATAAATCTACATTATCAATATCCTTCCATTTGTATCCATGATACCCATTTTTGCCGGACGCACGCAAACCAGCACTTAATCTTGTGGATACCGATTGATTGGTGTAACCAACATAATGTATATCATTAACCGATTTTAATACATATATTTTTGGTCTATTTGTATCCGTTATTGGTGTTTTGAAATTACAGACTACACCATTTTGTTCTTTCTTAACTATAACTCTTTTTTTGTTTTTTGTTTCTATGATTAACTGGCAGATATAGTTTTCTAAATATTTCATTCTTCCTTCTTTTTACTTTTAATAGATTACTTCGCACCATGCACTCACGTGTCACTTAAACTCCTAACTTTACCAAAACAACTCTTTATGTAAAATTTAAATAGGAAGTCTTCCAATTACTTCATCATACTTTACTTTTGTTAATGGTTTATATTCATTATCAACAAAAGCTTGTACAAGTAATTTCATGTTTTCAAACTTATCCTTATCAATAGTTTTAAAATCTTCTTTAGTCAACTTTAATGAAATTAAATAACTATTAAAATTATCCCAACCTTCTTTATAAAATCTATTATATAAACTTTCGTTTGATGGATCTTCAATTAAAGCAAATAAGGTTTCTCGATTAGAAAATATTTGAGCAAAAGAAAAGTTTGGTGAATAATTTCTTAAATCGAAATCCGTTTCACTTACTATTTCTCTTAATGATTCAAATAAAGGTGAATTAAAATATTCCGCAAATCTCTTTTTTATATCATTCTTTAATAGGCTATTGGATTCATGAGAATTTAAAATATTCTTAGCATAAACGATGGCTTCAACATGCAAGAAATAGACAGATCTAACAATTTCTGGACTAGATTTATTTTTAATAAGGAATTTTAACTTGCTTAATAGCAACATTTTTAAGTCCTCTTCAGAAAATTCATTATTACTATACCTTTTGTAGTCTGAACCATAGTTTAATTGACTTTTTAAACGTTTTAGATCTAAATTAATATCTCTAAATAGAAAATCTAAAAAACTTAAAGAATCTTGTTTAATAATTTTTGATATATCTCCTAAAAATTCTTCTTTATTTTTTTTGTAAAATTTATGAAATGCATCTCTTAAAATATTAATACTATTTTGATCATCATAAGTATTACTATTGGGTAAGATAAAATGTAATGTTCTTAAAAGGTCTAAATACTGTTCTTTTGAACTTGCAGGATTATTAAAAATGAATTGTTTAATTTCATTAACAATATGGAAATGTGATTTACTACTATTCTCTGAAACTCTTTTTGCAAGAGGAAACATCAACTTATCAGAATAAGCTTTTAGCAGTTCTGTTATTGATAATTTGCCACTTACAATATTATTTCTTAAATAAATTTCTGAATAATAAATTTTAGAAATAGAGTTTTGGCTTTTTTGATAAAACTTAATAGATTTTTTGCTAAATAGTCTACAGAGTGCACCATCAATTATATCTATATCCGTTTTAGAGTAATTTGAAATTATCTTTAAAAGATTTTCTTTACTTTCTTTATCATAAATAAAAACATTACTTAAACTATCTCCTCCAAATACTTTAATGTTCTTATTCACTTCATCAACAATACCTCTTTTTAAAAAATAATTAATATCTGAGAATAATAATCTTTCTAAATCTCTATATTTATAAGTTAATAATTTTAGTAAAATATATTCGTGAGGTACAACATCATCTTCACTCTCTAAAAAAGAATAATTAAATTTAAATTCATTAACAAACCTTTTTACATCTCTGTAAGTCTTTAAAAAGTCTTGATACTTAAGCTTATGTTCAGTAACACATAAACTGTCATCATTACCCATAAAATTATCTATTGTAATGTCATCTCTCGACAATTCTAAATCTCTAAAAAGATTTTTGAATGCTTCATTAAATCCTTTAACATCTTTTCCTTCAATTTTGTTTAAAAAAACATCATCAACATGTTTAAAAAGCTCAGCTAATATTAAATCGGAATCAAATGGTAAAAGATTGATCTCTACATTAAAAATCTTATCTAAATAATTATCTTTTGGCTTGTTAATACTGTCTACAACATACTTTCTATCATAACCAGCTATAAAAATTACATTTGAAAAATCGGATAAAGTTCTTATTAACTTTAATGTATTAATAATCTCAACACTTTCTAAGCGATCTAAATCATCCAACAGAATAATTATTTGCTTATCAATTGATTTAATATTATTATTAATACTAATGTAATAATTTTCGAGTGTTTCATTTTCAGAAAGTAATTCTTTTCCATTAGAAATAAATTTATTTAAATCACTATTGGATAAACTTAAAATAGAATCTACATAATTGTTTATATCATTGGATATTTGGGCAGAATAAGGTTTTAATTGATGCTTTAATTCATCAAAGAAATTCTCAATTATAGCATTAGAACCTTTGTTTTTCCATATTCTGTACCAAAAAACAATTTCGTTTGGTTGCACTTTTTCATACTGGTTTTTAAATCTATGTAGAAAACTACTCTTACCATAACCCCAAACAGCATTCATACCAATACTAAAAGCTTCTTCTGGTTTAAAATCACTTACAACTGTTATCAATTTTTGTAGAATAGCCTCGTTATCGATTTCTCCATTATTAAAGACTTTATCTTCAATAAAAAAACCGGAAGAAATTCCTGTTTGCTCATATTCACTTTTCTTATCTCTTTCTTTTTCCTTTCGCCTATTATCCTTTGCCCAAACTCTAACCAAATTCAGAACATGTAACATAGCTATAATTAAAATCCAGTCAGCATAAACAAAACCATTATCTAAACTTAAAAACTCTATATAATTTGTAAAGATAAATCGTAAAAAAAAGTATATAGTAGCTATGTAGAATACTAAGAATGTTATTCTTTTATTATGAATAAATGCCTTCCTAATTAATACTGAATACAAAACAATAGATAATATTAATAATGCAAAAAAGCCAATTGTAAAAGTATTTGAAGTATAATCTATGTTACTACCAATTTTCAGTATCGAACTAGTAATAGTTTTAATGAAAACTAGAGATATTCCAACAGTTATAATATAGGTAATTATAAAGGCTAAATTATTTTTAAAAAACTGTTTCATATACATGAATTTATTTCTTCTTCCTCTTAACAGATTTCTTAACAGGTTTCAATAACTCTTTAAGTTTCTTTATCTCCTCCAACAAAACGGTTGCACTACCATCTGTATCCAACTGCTCCACCAACTCACCTTTAAAGGCTTTGGCTAAAATAGCTTGTGGTAAGCTGTCTGTTTTTATTTTTAAACTTTGGTATTGAGTTTCTATTTTATCTGCTTTAGTAAATAAAGCTTCTACTCGTTTTACGATTTCGGTTTGTTCTTCCTTCGAAGGAAGATCAATCTTAACATCTTTTATATTTGATAAATTTAATTGTGGTTTTCCTTGACCGTATGCAAAATCAATTAGTTGTTTTCTTCCATGAGATTCATTTATCAAAAACATATAAATGAATGGTGCAAAATCAGGATTATTGAGTCTTACCAAACTTACATGCTGACTAACATATGCTTCTTCAATATAAAAGTCAACTATAGCTGTCTTAGTAACATTAGCACCAGTTATTGTTATCAACAAATCATCTTCAAAAATTCTACTTCGAATACCTTCTGATTTATTAGGAAGCTTTACGAATGCAACATCACTGAGGTCTAAAAAATCTTTATTAATATTTTGTGCCCTAACAAAAATTGCACCTTCACCTGAATAATATTTGGCCCATCCTCTAGAACCACTTGTTATTAATTCTGTAATTAAACCTAATGAAGTTTGTTCCCAATTCCGTAAACTCTTATTCTGTCTTAAGTCCTTAGTTAACTCACCTTTTAAAGCTTGTGTTAAAACCGCTTGTCTAAAGTTTTTAAGCAGTTGTGGTATGTGGTCTAAACGTGTTTTTAAAACCTCTAAATTGTCAAATAATACGCCTAGTTTGGCAACAATGCGTTGTTGCTCTGCTAATGGAGGAAGTGGGAATAGTATTTTTTTAGCATTAGCATCATTTATAGCTACTTGTGTGGTACCAGAGGCTAATTCATTTTTTTGTCTATTGAAATATTCCGACTTAACGAAGTAATATGTATACTTTGGAATTATCGTACTTCCATAAGACCTCAACTGAATAAAACCAGTACTAAATAAACTTCTATTAAGTTTTTTATCAATTAAAACTGCTTTATCTGTATTCTCCATTCTTGCCTGAAGTATATCAAATTCATAAACTTCTCTATTAGCTCTTGAAGGCCTCTCTTTAAAATTAAACTTACCCTCAACAGTAAATTCACTTTCTTTAATACTTCCTGTAGAATAATAATCCTTTATATCTTCAAACTCTGTAACTCCTGTTTTCACAGGCTGAACTATTTCATACAAATAAGTTTCAACCCAATTCTTTGGCAAATTCTTCTCCATCTAGTTTAATGCTTTTATTATGGCATTCAACTCTTTGGTAATGCTAGTTAATTCGGTCAATGCTTCTTTGGCAATGTCTATAGGTTCGCCAATGTCTTCGGCTTTGGTAATGCTATCGTCTGCAATTAAACCTAAATCTAGCGAGTCGTTCTTTTTAGCAATGTTTTCTCTGGCTATACAGCTAAAACGTTCGTCTTTAATTTTGTTTCGGTCTTTGGCTGTATAAGCTTTCTCGAAGTCTTCAAAATAGCTTTCAGTAAATGGTGTGCGCTTCCCAAATTTTGGCATGTTGGTACGCATATCGTAAAACCACACACTTCGTGTGTTTTGCTTATCACTCTTACCACGTTCGAAGAATAATACATTGGTTTTTACTCCTGCTGCGTAAAAAATACCAGTTGGTAAACGTAAAATTGTGTGCAGATTACATTTTTCCATCAAATCTTTACGCACGTTTTGTCCGTCTCCGTCTTCGAACAAGACATTATCTGGCAATACTACAGCGGCTCTTGCGCCACCTTTGGTATGCAAGCTTCTATAAATACCTTGTAAAAAATTTAACTGCTTGTTAGATGTAGGGTAGACCAAATCTGTTCTTGTAGGCCTTTCTCCACCTTTTTTTGTTCCAAAAGGTGGGTTTGCCAATACCACATCTTTATTTTTAAAACTTTCGCCTAAACTACTCAAAGAATCACCTAGAGCAATATTGCCACCCATACCGTGTAAAAAGGCATTCATCATTGCCAAACGGTGTGTATCACCTACCAACTCACAACCAGAATACTGCTCGTTTTGTAAGTGTTTGTTTTGTGCTTCGGTTAGCGAGTAAATATCATTGTGTTTTAATATATGGTGGTGTGCAGCAATCATAAAACCATAGGTGCCACATGAAGGGTCATCTAGTCTTTCGCCTACTTTAGGGTCCATTAAACGCACCATTACATTAATTAAAGGTCTTGGTGTAAAGTATTGTCCTGCTCCAGATTTTTTCTCACTTGCATTTTTTTCTAGCAGGCCTTCATACATTTCTCCCAAGCCTTCATCTTTGGCTTCAAACCAATCTAACTCGTCTATATGTTTTATTATTTTACGCAAGTTTGCAGGTTCTTGAATACTGGTTTGTGCGTTGTTGTATATTTTCTGGATTTTACCTGTGCTTTCTGTGCCTAAATGCAGTAAGAGTTTACGGTAAAACGTGGCTAACTCTATGCCTTCCTTTTGTTTTAAATCTGACCAACGGTAGCCTTCTGGTAGCTTATCGTTATAGTCGGTTTCTTCTGCCATTTTTAAAAACAGAATAAAGGTAAGTTCGTTTAGGTATTGGTGGTAGGTAATCCCATCGTCGCGCAATACATTACAGAGATTCCAGAGTTTGTTTACTATTTCTTGGGTGGATAATGCCATTTAGTTTGTTATACTTTTTAATACTGTTATCATATTTTCTTGATGCTCATTTACTGTATCTTCATTCCATTCTAGATAACACATCATTAATCTTTGTTTTAAACTTTCAATTGTTTTTTGCTCATAATAGTGTTCTTTTTTTGAGTATGGTGCATAGTTGCTTAATTCCGAGTTTTTGCTCCTACTTATTAAGCATAAATTTCCTAAATTATCAACATTGCTAAATGCAGGCAACCCATTTTTTGGGTGCTGCGGTGCATAATGCTCCACAGAGCTGCGGAATGCAAATTCAAAGGTATTGGTATTTAAATTACAATATTTTGAATCTCTATCTGAAACTTTTTCAATATTAGCTTCGAAATTTTTCCAAAGCAAATAATCTAATCGATTAAAAATAAAGTTTTGCACATTGGTCCCATTATTTAAATTGTTTTCAATATCCTCATCTGTAAGCTCTCTATTTTGAATATTACATTTATTCTCGAATATTATATCAAAATAATCAAGTTCTATACTATTCAAACGATCAAAGAAAAATGCGTCAGACATTTTTTCTAAATACTGAATGTAATTAGATGCTTGAATTTGTTCTTCGGCATCATATAAATAATTCAAAGCGCCAGTTAACCAATGCTTATACATTGTTTGAGGAAAAGACACATGAAACATACTTAATAGCATGACCAACTTTTTGTTTTCAAAAGTACTTCCGTCTTCTTCACCAAAAGTTCCTACGTAGTAACCTCTATTTTCGTTTTTTTGTTTCTTAAGTTTCAATAATGCCCAATTGTCGTAGCCGTTTCTAAATGCTCGTTTTACAATATATTGATCAAATAGAAACTTGCATTTTAATAAGTCATATCCAAATTCGCGTACTGCTTCAATTTTCTCTTCTAAATTATTATCTTCAAAAAGATATTTCTCAAATTCTTGTATTAGCTTTTTGTCATCTAACTGCACATTCCGCCCATACGATACCCTTAATACATGTAATAAAAAATTTGAAAATGAAACCACAGTAGTGAATTGGGCTTGACCATCATCTTCTAACCCTTTCTTTTCTGGCCTATCAACTTCTGGCTTTTTAATTATATTAATTAAAGCGTCATTTTCTCCTTCAGTATCTTTTAAATTTACTGAAATGGTTTTCTTTTTTATTTCCTCAAAATCTTGAGGCAAATTATCCCAGTCTATACCGAATATTGATTTCCTGTAATCAATATGATAAGCATATTGCACGTATCGATCCATTTGCGAACATGCCTCCCAAATTTCGCTGAAGGTTTTTCGGTCATTTTCTGCATCATCAGATTTTGATAAAACATTTAAGCATTTAGCTTTAAGTATTTCGTGTTTTTCAAGCTGTTCTCCCCGATTATTCATTACTTCAAAATAATGATTTAGATCTGTGTTTTCTGGCACTTCAACACGCATTATTTTCACTTTACTAGAAAGATCGAATATAAACTTTTGCAGAGCATTGTTTTTTCCATTACCAAATAATTCAAAAAGTTTACGAACTATTATATTATAGGCATTTATCATTGCTGTATCTTGAATGAGAGACGTTTCCATATTACCGTGGTCATATAAAGCAGCGAGTGTTTTTGATGATATATCACGACTATAAAAACTTAAATTACAGCCTTTATAATTAATGTTGTTTTCCTCTTTATATTCGTGTTTCAAAACACTTAACAAAATATTTAGCGTTGTAAGTCGCTGCTGTCCATCAATAGTTTCAAAGTAATTTTTTGAGTTGATTTCTTTTTTAAAAACTACCAGACTCCCTAAATAATAATTTTCGGTTTCTGAATCATAAATATCTTGAATGAGTTGTACAATTTGAGCCTCTTCCCATGCAAAATTCCTTTGATATATTGGAATTATATAATTTGAACCATCAAATAATTGCTGAATGTTTAATGTTGAAATATATTTTTGATCCATTTTAGTTTAAATAGTTTAAGTCCTTAAACAATTGCAGTAATTCACCCGTTTTGCTTTTTTGTACTGGTATAACGGTTTCCAATGGTTTTTGAAATATGTCTTTAGAATCTATCGCTTCTCTAATAATTCTAAAAAAACCATCACTTTCCATCCCTCTATTGTCTATAGTAGCCAACTGTACAGAGTATTTATCTAATCTTTTAGTATAGGTCCAAATAAAAAATTTCTCTATGGCCTGATCTAGTTTATAGTTTCCAAACTTATCTAAATAATACAGCAGACAGCAATCAAAAAGATTTCGCACATAACGATCACCAGTTCTATTTTTTCCAGAATAGGATGATAATACTTCTAAAATATCAGAAGCTCTTGACTTTCCATTCTTGATTTTTTGCAATGGTGACTGCTTATTCAAGGAATCATCATTTGAATGGGTGTCATTAATTTGATTTACAATTTTAGAGTAATATGTTACAAATTCAAAAAAACGCTTACCATTAATTATAATTTGATCTATTTGAAAAGGATAGCTTGCTCTTTGACCATCTATTTTTCTATCTAAATCTGAATTATATTTTTCTGTATAAAAATGATTAATTCTATATGGTTTAATAAAATTATAATGCCCAGGATCTTCTAATGAAATTCCTTTAAAAATATGAACATCACTTTTATTAAAAAACCTAGCACTTCTACCTTTACTCCAATTTCTAACCCTAAACAAATAATCATTAAATAAAACAGATAATTGCTCTTGATCCATTTGTTCCCAGTGCGAAACACAACTTAATACTTCTTTTTCTGTATTGTGTTCCATTTCTCTTAAGTGAAAAGCTTTTAATAAATCATGAGGCTCTAAATCTTTACCTCTTGAATTTTGAGAATCGAAGAACTGAAAGGCTTCTGAAACATCTTCAATTTCAACCCAAACCACCTTGCAATTTTCATAGAAAAACTGAATAACCTCTTCATTAAAATTTCGTATTTGCCTTTGTATTAATTTAAAGTTTTTCTGAAGGTTATATTGTGAAATTAAATTAGGGAATTCCTGTTGTAAAAGACAAGATTTAATCTTTAAAAACCTACCGTAGAAAGTTTCTGTTTTGAATTGCATTTCTATCGCGAGGCTAATCAAACTCAATGTAATAAGTCTTTGTTGTCCATCAACAATATCTAAAACCTCATTATTATTGGCGTCTTTATACTCATGAAGAACTATCGTGCCTAATCTGTATTCCTCAATATTTTGATGTAAAATAATATCTTCAATTAATTGTTGCACATTGACCTCATTCCATTTATAAGGTCTTTGATAATCTGGAATATTAAGATTCTTATTGTCGTGGAATATTTCATTAATAGAAATAATTTTAGCTTTATTTTTGGTCATATTTAAGCGTACAAATATTCGTTTAACTCTTTAATAATTTGCTCTGTTTCGTTTTTAAACACTTTATCTAAGCGTTTTAATCCCCCATCTACACTAAACGGAGGTTTGTTTAAATCTTCCAAAGTAATTATAGATTCTTTTTGAAGTTGCGCTTCTATTTTGTCTAACCATTTTAACTGAATTTGGTTCCAATTATGAGACGTTTTAAGTTTAGCTACAGCATTAGAAATACGCGCTTTATGGCTTACTAAATTCTCACCCAAAGCAGACGTACGAATGTGCGCAATAATATCTGCAACGATCTCTGTATTGGTGACTTCTTTATAAGCTGCATTTAAGTTGTTTTTATTAAAGCCTTGAGTGTCTAGTATTAGGCGTAATTCTTTAAGATCGCTACGTGTTAAAGTACTTGGTTTGGTGCACACAATGTTCAAAGCCGCAATTTCATTTCTATTGCTATTTATAAACTCGGTAAACGACTCTAAATAATCTTTAGGTTTTAGATTTTTGTCATAGGCACGATAAACCTCTTCTACTTTATCTTCATGATCGCTGTAAAGCGTCTGGTAATTTAATGCCTTACCTTTTTCACGATCTAAAAATTCCCATAGATGCCCATAATCTTCAATAGACTGGTTTACATTTTCAAGATCAATCGCTTTCAGTTTCTTAGCAAAATCTCTAGCCGTAGGTTCACCAGATAAAATTTCAAACTGCTCTTTTTGCTGTTCATTAAAACCAGAAATCTTACGTTGAATTTTTGCGATAATTCGGTCTAACTTTGCTTCTTTTGAGTAGTTGTCTTCAATAATGGCTAGCTCTTCCGCTAAATTAGCAAAAGTTTTAGTTACTAAAGGTGCAACAGGTTTCATAACCTGTTCTTTGGCCATGATTTCGGTAACACCAACACAGTCATAAATTTTAAATACTTCTTTACCAATTTCGTCACAACGTCTTGTAGCACGTCCAATCATTTGATCGTATAAAATACGAGAGTTTACTCGTCTAAGGAATACTAAATTAGAAATGCTAGGTACATCTATTCCTGTGGTTAATAAATCTACAGTTACTACTATACTTGGGTATTGATCGTTTTTAAACTTACGCAACAAGTCTTCTCTATTATAAACTTCACCTGTGATTTTAGCAATAGCATCTGCATCTGCATCTTCTCCTAATTCTGCGTACTCTTCAAACAACAGTTTTACAATGGTGTCTGCATGTGCATTTGTTGCTGCAAAAATTAAGGTTTTACCTTTATTTTCAGGAAGAATACCATAGGTAGATATAAGCTCGTTTAGAATAACACGATTAAAGTTTTCGGTAATTACTTTACGATTAAAACCTGTGATTTCGACTTTAATTTCGTCTTCTGTTACTCCTAAATCTTTAATTTCGTTTTCTTCAGGATCATATACTTTTACTTCATCCCCTTTTTCCCAAACAATTCCACCTTTAGATAATATGGTTTGAAATACAAAAGGTGGTTCAAAATCTATTAAGTAACCTTCTATGACTGCTTGACGATACGAATACATAAAAACAGGATCACCAAAAATATCTTTGGTATGTAAAGCTGGTGTTGCTGTTAAACCGATACGATAAGCATCAAAATAATCTAACACCATTCTGTATTTACTTTGAAAATCAATTTGGTCACGAAGAATAAACTCTTCTTCATCCATTTCCTTATCTAAAGTATAACCTCTATGTGCCTCATCTACGACGATACAATCATAATCTCCAACACTTGGCGATTCATCTGAATAAGCAATACGTTGCACCATACCTTGAACTGTTGCGAAATGTATTTTTGTGTCTAATTCGGATGCTTTATCTTCTAAATCTTGTAAATCGTAAATTTGAGCAAAGGTTTGTAAGCCTTCTATATGTACTTCTTTAAATGAATCTGATGCTTGTTTACCTAACATGCGTCTGTCTACCAAAAATAAAATACGTCTAAAGCGTCCGGACTTAACCAAACGGTAACACATACCAATCATGGTTCGTGTTTTACCCGTACCTGTAGCCATAGCTAATAAAGCACGTCTATCTTCTATATTGGTTAAGATTTTCTGTTCTACAGCTTTAATCGCTTCAATTTGATACTCTCTTAAGCTTAAACCATTGGGGTCTGATAATAAATCGTAATCGGTTTTTTGAAGTTTTTCTACTCCTTCATTTTCATCGTAATTTAACTTCTCAACTAAATCTCTTGGTGAAAACCAGCTTGATAATGGTCTTGCCATATTTTTCTGGTCTCTACCATCCCAAAACCAAATTCCTGATGCTGTTTTAAATTGCTCTAAATAGGGTCTACCGTTGGTAGAAAACATAAATGGCACATTATACGTGTTACTATTTGCGTGTTTAGGAAATGTGATGTTATGGTCATTAGTTACAAGCTTACTGTAGGTTTTAGCTTGCCCTAAATCGCTCATTACATTTTTAATGTGCTTTTTAGCTTCAACAATACCTATTAACTCTAAACCATTGAACAAAGCGTAATCAGCCCACTTGGTTCCGCACTTCCATTCGGCAATAGCCATTTGCTTCCCTTTTTGAGGAAGCGTCTTTTTTGATTTATAATTCAGTGTTTCTGTATCACATTCCCAACCAGCATCTCGTAATTGCTTATCTATTCGATCTCTGGTTTCTGCTTCACTTTCTTCTGTTTTTCTAGCTTTAGAAAAAGCGCGTTCTATACGTTGTTGTTTTGCTTCCTCAGAAATTTGCGTATGCTCCTTTATTTTTAGTTTGTAGTTAGCGACTTCTTGTTTTAGTAGTTCTAACTCCTCCTCTAGTTCTGCTGTTTTATGATCTTCAACAACAAACCAAGATTCCTTTGGTGTTTCATAATCCACAAGGACATCTTCATTTTCATAGACCTCAACAAACCATTTGGTTAGATAAAAAGCTTGTCGTAACATGTAACGTGCTTCTGCTTGTGTGCCCTCACCAGAATGCGATGCCTTATTTCCTGATTTTCTAATCGTATGGAAAATGGAAATGATTTCAGAAGGCGTGTCCGAATTATTTGCTAATACTGCTAATCTGCTAAATTGTTTTTTGTCGAAGGGCTCTTCTAATTGTTCAAAATCAATTAGAATACTAGTTAGTTTTTCTGCTAATATTCTCAGTTTAGATAATGTTGTACCTGGGTCTGTGTAAGCGTTGCGCTCAGCTAAGATGGCTAATTGAAATAACTCTATGTAGTTATCCCTTAGAAAACCGAAGTTTGATCTTGTGTTAGATTCCGATGTATGTTTTGTCATAAATAGGCAATAATTGTTTTATTTCAGGTTTATAGTAAAACATTATAGGGCGACATCAAATTAATTATAAGTGATTCTAAAGGTAATTAAAGTGCTTATGTTTCAAAAATAAAATTACAATATTTAATGAAATTTTTGTTGCGGAAAACCGTAAAACTCTATTGATTAAAAAATGATGTGTTTTTTTAAAGTGTTGATTTGTAATCACTAACCTTTTTTATTAAGTATTAAAGTTTAATTCATAGTTTGGTTTTAGCACTTACACCACTATCTCGAACACACAATTTTATGCAACTTTTCATGTATATGATCTTTAATTTATATAGCCTAATCCACAAGCCCATCAAACTTCGCCTTCATTGTGGGATTTCCGTGGGTTAATTTTTTTATTGTTAAATCATCGGCTTTATTATTAGCCAATCGCAAGTTGTTTTCGGATGATAATAATGCCGCCTTTGTTTTTTCTAAGTGACCTATAGTCTTATCTATTTCTTTAATTGCTGTCTGAAATCTGTCACTAGCAATTTTATAATTTCTAGCAAACCCATTTCTGAAATCATCAATCTTTTCTTCAAAATTGGTAATGTCCACGTTTTGATTCCGCATCAAATTCAGTTCTGCTTTGTATTGCATGGAATTCATTGCGGCATTACGAAGCAATGTGATCATAGGAATAAAAAATTGAGGGCGCACCACATACATTTTGTTGTATTTATAGGATACATCGACGATGCCTGTGTTATACAGTTCGTTATCTGCCTCGAGTAGCGACACAAGCACTGCATATTCACATTTTTTGTCTGTGCGGTCTTTGTCTAGTTTGGCAAAAAAATCATCGTTCCGCTTTTTTGTAGCGGTTTCATCATTCTCATTTTTCATTTCGAACATTATTGAAATGACTTCATTACCAGCGTCATCAGTTTCTCGATAGATATAGTCACCTTTAGTGCCTCCTCTTGAATCATTGTCTTTTTCAAAAAAAGCATTTTGAAAAGCCGTCGCCCGCAGTTTATTGAATTCAGTTTCACAATGCTGTTCTAAGGTTTCTCCAATCATTTTTGTTGAAAGCTTTTGCTTAAAGTCTTTTAAACGGTCAATTTCATCATCTTTCATTTTGATTTCTTCCTCTTTTATATGGAGCTTGTCATTAAATTTTTTATTTAAAGATTTTTCAAGTAATTGTGTTTCGGTTTCGTTACTTTTTAAATCATTAGCCAGACGATCTCGTTCTTTTTCGATGGCCTTAACCGCCTGTGATACTTCTAGTTGTTTCACTGTATCTGCATTCTGAATTGTTGCTTTCATTACAGAGATTTCAGATTCTTTCTTCGCCAACTGATTCACTAGTTCGAGTTCGTTCTGCGCTTTGAGTGCACTTATTTCTTGATTCTTTTTTGAAAGATCATCTTGAAATGCATTTTTAAGATTAGCTTCTGCTAGTTTAATGGCATTTACTTTTTCGGTTTCAGCAAGGTTTAATCGCGTTTGCAATTCTTCTTCGAACTGATGATCGCGAACTTGCTTAAGAATATCAGCAAATCCAGCTTCATCAACTTTAAACGCTTTATTACAATTTGGGCAAATAATTTCGTTCATATTTTGTGTGTTTTAAATGTGCCACAATGTGTTAAATACCTATCAATATTAGTACCCCTTTTTATAATCGGGATA
>TARA_R100001369_G_scaffold92902_1_pt1 | contig 151011 bp, 118 predicted proteins | sample TARA_R100001369 | Tara Oceans TARA_R100001369 (sample SAMEA2621528) | marine metagenome | biome: marine biome (ENVO:00000447); feature: surface water layer (ENVO:00002042); material: "saline water (ENVO:00002010), including plankton (ENVO:xxxxxxxx)" | depth 5 m
TAAGTTGTAGTCTGAATTGTTGTTGAAATTGAAAGTGATAATGACTATACTTTGAGAAATCCGATGAACATACTTCATCGGATTTCTTTTTAAATACTATTATGAAGATTATTTGCATATCAGATACTCACAATAAACATGAAGGTTTAATTCTTCCTGAAGCCGATTGCATTATACATGCCGGAGATTTTACCGATGCTGGCACCAAACAAGAAACCCATTCCTTTTTAAAATGGTACTCTGCCCTTCCTTATAAATACAAGATTTTAATTGCTGGTAATCATGATTTCTATTTAGAAAATAACAAGGAAAACTTAAAAGCTATTATTCCAGATAACGTTTATTATTTAGAGGATTCTGGCATTACGATAGAAAATATTAAAATATGGGGATCACCCTATATACCGGGAACAGGAAACTGGGCATTTTTAAAAGAAAGAGGTAAGGCCATTTTGAGTCATTGGAATAAAATACCCTTAGACACAAATATACTTATTACACACGGCCCTCCCTATGGGATATTGGATGAATTAGATGATAAATCACAATTAGGTTGCATAAACTTAAAAGAGAAAGTTGAAACCCTAAAAATATCTTATCATGTTTTTGGACATGTACATAATGAGTATGGTACTGTTAAAAAAAAGAAAACGCTTTTTATTAATTCTTGCTCCCTAGACCATCGGCAGCGTATTTTAAATGCACCAATTGTAATAATTTCCGACTAATTACCTTAAAGCATCGCCAAGAGGTAAAAAAGTTAATTTAATGCCAACACATTAAACCTTAGGCTTTTATTAACATTGTGAAACTTAACTTTACAGCGCAATAGAACACCAATAAGAATTTTAATGAACCTGACCATGAGTGAATTTACGCCTAACGAGATTTTAGAAGATGTTAAAAATTTAATTTCTTACAGCATTAACAACATAGATATAGATAATTCTAAGTTTGAAAGCCTGCATAAGGAAATTGTTAAAAGATATTTTGATGCCAAAAGCGTTAAGATTAATTATGCAGAAAATGTAGTAGATCTTAAGCTACCATTATCCAAAGGGAAATATATCCCTATAACTTTTGAATGTCTAGAATTGAGCAGTTTTTTACAATCTTGTCTTAAAAAAGATGAAAGCAGTTTATATTTCTATCAGAATCTACTCACGAATTACGAAATTGTAAGTGCTGCGTAGGAAATAATATAATCAGAAAACAACAGAACGCCTTAACTGAAAAGTTAGGGCGTTCTTTTTATTCCAAGGTTTTATTGTAATAAAACCAGAGAGCCTTAAAAATCACTTCCTTTTTTGTATTTTTAAGTTATACTATTCCTGTAAAGAATAAATTATGAAAAGTAGTTTTAATGAGATCATAAAGGGTGGTTCCTTAACCTTAGTAGATTTTTATGCAGACTGGTGCGGGCCTTGCAAGGTCTTAGCTCCAATTTTGAAAGACACTAAAGAAACTTTGGGAGAAAAAGTAAAAATTGTAAAGATTGATGTAGATAAAAATCAGCCTCTTGCTTCACAATATCAAGTTCGAGGGGTTCCCACACTTATACTTTTTAAGGAAGGCAAGCAACTTTGGAGACAATCTGGAGTATTACAAAAAGATGAATTAGTAAAAATAATAGAGTCCTATTCTTAATTCCTAAGAATTGAGAAACTAAAACAATACTTAGCCTTCAGAAAGCGGTAATTCTAAAATAAATGTGGTACCCTTCCCAGCGCCTTCACTAGTTGCCGTAATACTTCCTTTATGTGCCATTACCAAATCTTTTACAATAGACAATCCTAAGCCTGTCGAAATTTCATTTCCTGTTGGCTGCGCACTTAGGGAAGTAAATTTTCTAAAAAGGTTTTTCTTATCATCCATTGTTAAACCCGGTCCTTCATCCTTTACCTCAACCACCGCAGAGTTAGCCCTCGATTTAATAGAAACATATATCTTCTTTTCGAAGGGAGAATATTTAATAGCATTATTAATGATGTTATCTAAAATCTCTGTTAGTCTTTGATGATCTGCAAATAGGGTACATTCATTTACAACATGAAATATTAATTCCTGCCCTTTATTTCGCGCGAGTATCATATTAGATTCTACCACCCCTTTCACTACATCTGTAAGCTCTAATGATTTTAATCTTAATTGAATCTTACCTCCATCTGCACTAGCTGATGATAAAAGTTCGTTTATGATTCGATTCATTCTCTTCCCGGCATCTTTAATTTGAAGTCCTATATCTTCAATGGCTTTCGGGTTTTCCTTATTCATCAAGATCATGTCTGCAAGTAAAGGCATTATGGAAAGTGGATTCTTTAAATCATGAGCAGTAATATTAATAATTTTATGATGATGTTGTATTGCTTTTCTTGCATCCATCCTTAAATCCATTTGATCTATTACAAGATCTGCAATATTTTTAAGCAGCTCTTTTTCCTTTTTCTTTAGCGTTCTTGGTTTTTTATCTATAACACATAAAGTGCCTAAATTATACCCATCTTTAGTTTTAAGAGGAACTGCGGCATAAAATCCTAACCCAAAGCTTCCTGCTACCATAGGGTTTGCCAGGGTACGAATATCGTTTTTAGCATCCTGCACTAAATAAAGATCATCGGCAAGGATTGCAGAAGAGCAAAGTCCAGGATCACGACCTATCTCCTGAACCTCTAAACCATATTTACTTTTAAACCAGATCCTATCGGTATCTACTAAAGAGATAATGGCAATTGGCATATCCAGAAGCTTTGCAGCTAATTTTGTGAGTCTATCAAAACTTCCGTCTGGAGGGGTGTCCAAAATCTCCTGATTTTTTAATGCTTTTATTCTATCTGCTTCTGTTCTAGAATTAACTTTTGAATTCGTCTTCATGGTGGTAACATTGTTCATAAAGATAAACATTTCTTAAAAAAAATAATATATTTAATAGAATTGTTAACGTGGACGGCTTTTTATCAGAAAAAAAATACATTTTATTGTATTTAAGCCAGATTCACTATAATAATGTATTTCTAACTTTTTCTTAGAGTTTGGAAAAATAGACAAGCTGGGAATAAGCTTTATATCCTATATTGAAAACAAAAAAACATACATTATGTTAGGATCTTTAAATTGAAGTTGAACCTTTAGGGCGCCTTTCCACTGCTCTCGGAGTCCTGATAACCATCAGGATCTCGCCCAACATTATTGAACAAAAAAAAACCCGAACATAAAGTTCGGGTTTTTAAATTGAAGTTGGCCCACTAGGGCTCGAACCTAGACTCTTCTGTACCAAAAACAGACGTGTTGCCAGTTACACCATGGGCCAGTATTTCAATACGGGTGCAAATTTAAAACAAACTTTATTTTACGCAAACATTTTTTATGTTTTTTATAAATTATTTTTCGATCTATTGTATTTACTCAGATTAAAAATATTTGCTTTTAAAGCCCGTTATAAAATCTTTCTTGTAATTATTCTTAAATTCGCCTCATTATATTCAATAAGCACACAATATGACAGATCTTAACTTTAGTAAATGGAACAAAATACTAGGATGGTTAGTGTTTTTAATTTCCCTTACTACCTACTGGTTAACCGTAGAGCCCACAGCAAGTTTTTGGGATGCGGGAGAATATATAGCTACTGCAGCAAATCTGGAAGTGGGCCACCCACCTGGAGCCCCTCTTTATCAGATGCTTGGTGCATTTTTCTCAACCTTTGCGCCAGAACCTTCAAACATTGCTTTATTGGTAAATATGATGTCTGGTGTGGCCAGTGCCTTTACAATATTGTTCATGTTTTGGTCAATTGTATTATTGCTACAGAAGATTTCCGGTCCAGTAGAAACAATTTCTAAAGGTAAAAAGCTGGCAGTATTAGGTAGTGCGCTTGTTGGATCCCTTGCTTTTACTTTTACAGATAGTTTTTGGTTTAACGCTGTAGAAGCTGAAGTATATGCAATGGGTGCTTGTACGATGTCTGTTCTTTTTTATCTTGGACTTTTATGGGAACGTGATATGTTTGCGCCCCGGGGAAATAGATGGGTAATCCTTATCTCTTTTATAATCGGGCTTTCATTTGGTATTCACTTCATGGCGTTATTAACTATTCCCGCGATTGGTTTCCTATATTATTTCAAAAATTACGAGAAAATAACGATCAAGAATTTTATAATAGCAAATATTGCGGTAGTTGCAGTTCTTATGTTCATATTTAAATTATTGCTTCCGTATACGCTAACCTTTTTTGCTACTTCTGAAGTTTTCTTTACCAACGCTATTGGTTTACCATTTAACTCAGGTACCATAATTGCCCTTTTAATTATAATCGCTGCCTTTTATTTCGGAATTCGATATACCTTAAAAAAGAACTATTATCAGCTAAATACACTGCTGTTATCTATCCTATTTATCTTAATTGGCTTTTCAAGTTGGACCATGCTACCTATTCGGGCAAATGCCAATACAGTGATCAACGAGAATAGTCCGGATAATGCCCGCGAGCTTCTTGCTTATTATAATAGAGAGCAATATGGAGAAACTCACCTATTCTACGGGCCACAATTCACCGAGATGTATAGCGGATTAGATCCAAATACCCCATATTTAGACGACGCTCCTAATTATGAAAAAGATAGGGAAACTGGAAAATATGTGATTGTTAACGATTATAAAAATGCGAGGCAAAATTTAGAAGATAGCCATAAAACAGTACTCCCTAGAATGTGGAGCACACAACATGCTGCTAATTACATACAATTTACTGGACCACTGGATTTTACTATAAAACCAGAATATCAGAATGAAGAGCAATTACAAATGGCAATCGCTGAATTCAGAAAAAATGTAGCAACTGGAAGTATAGATAATGATGATTATCACACTTTTTTAAACCAATTTAGTGAGTATCTAATTATAGAAAAACCTTCATTTGGAGCTAATCTGGGATATCTTTTTGAATATCAATTCGGGTATATGTACTGGCGCTATTTTATGTGGAATTTTGTTGGAAGACAAAATGATATTCAAGGGGAATATTCAGATACCAATGGGAATTGGTTAAGCGGGATTAAATTTATAGATGAAATGAGGCTAGGTTCTCAAGACGATCTTCCAACAGACATGAAGGAAAATAAGGCTAGAAATACGTATTATTTCCTTCCCTTAATTTTAGGGCTTATCGGTCTCTTTTTTCACTTCAAAAAGGACAAAAAGGGGTTTTGGGTGCTTATGGTATTTTTCCTCTTTACAGGGATCGCCTTAAAGATCTATTTAAATGAACGGCCATTCGAACCAAGAGAGCGCGATTACGCTTTAGTTGGATCCTTTTATGTATTTGCAATTTGGATAGGATTTGGAGTTTATGCAATTTTCGATTCTATTAAAAAATATTTAAAGCCTACACTTGCCGCACCTGTGGCTATTGCAGTTTGTTTATTAGCGGTTCCCACTGTTCTAGCATCTCAAAACTGGGATGATCATGATAGATCAGACAGATATTCTGCTTTAGCAATGGCGAAGATGTATCTGGATTCGGTAGATGAAAACGCCATTTTATTCACGATTGGAGACAATGACACTTTTGCGTTATGGTATGCCCAACAAATTGAAGGCTATAGGAGAGATGTGCGTATCGTTAATACAAGTTTGTTTGCTACAGACTGGTATATCTCACAAATGAAACGAAAAGCTTGGGATAGCGATCCCATCCCTTCTCAATTAACTTATAAGCAGTTTAGAGCTGGAACTAATGAGTTTGTAATGTATCAGGAAGTAACCAAAGATACTATGTCCATTCAGAACTGGATGAAATGGATTGCTAGTGATAACCCCGGAACTAAAGGGCAGCTGCAAAGTGGACAAATGGTAAATACCTTCCCTACCAAAAATATTCGCATCCCTGTAGATAAGAATGCGGTTATTAAGAATGGTATTGTAAATGCAAAAGATGCCGATGAGATAGTAGATAATATTTTTATAGAACTGGAAGGAAATGTGATCTATAAGAACCGACTCTTAATGCTGGATATTATAGCCAATAACAACTGGGAACGTCCTATTTATTTTACCGGCGGAAGTTATGGCGACGACGATTATCTATGGATGAAAGAATACCTTCAGTTGGACGGTGTTGCTTATAAACTTGTTCCAATTAGAACAATGATAAGTCCCCGAAATCCTTATGAAATGGGAAGGGTAGATTCAGATAAAATGTATAAGATCGCTAAAAATTGGGATTGGGGAAATATGGAAGACCCAAATATTTACCACGATCCTGAAACTAGAAAGAATTCTATTACCTACAGAAGTAATCTTGGAAGGTTAATAGAAACGCTTATTGCAGAAAAAGATACTGCACGGGCTAAGGAGATGTTGGATCTGGCAATGGAAAAGATGCCTATAGACGATTACGGATATTATACTTTGGTTGAGCCTTTTATCTCAGGTTATTTTGAAGTAGGCGAAGCGGAAAAGGCGAAAGCACTTTGGACAAAGATCGCTGGTAAATATCAGGAAAATCTAAAATATTATGCTGGTTGGGATGAAGACAGACAGTATAAGTATGCAGATGATATTATTACAGATATGGAACGATACCGTTCCTTGATCGATCTTTTATTCAGGAACGGACAGCAAGAATTTGCAAGAAAGAAAGCTGAAGAATTCAACAATTACTTGAAGCTATTTCCGCGATTTTATGATGATAGTGAGCAAGAAGAGTCAGAACCAGTACAGCCAACAGATTCGGCTATAGAAAATGAATTCAAGACAGAACAGAGTCTTGAGGAATTAGATAGCACTATCGAATAATTGTAACAAAGCAATGGCATATTTTAAAAATATTTCAACAGTGGGGAAGCTAATTTATCCTTCCCTACTGTGGAATATACCGACTAACTCCAAAATCATTTATCTCACTTTCGACGATGGACCTCATCCAGATATCACTCCATGGGTTTTAAACGAATTAAGAAAACATAAGGCAAAAGCTACTTTTTTTTGTGTAGGAGAGAATCTCACAAAATATCCAGAGGTATATAAAGCAGTGATCAATGAAGGCCATTCCTGCGGAAATCACACTTACAATCACTTAAATGGCTGGAAAAGTAAAACTTCAGAATACCTAGAAAATGTTTCTAAAACTGGGAATGTTATGCTTGGAGAGTTGGGACAAATAGGTAACAAAAAACTATTCAGGCCTCCATATGGAAAGATAAAACCAGCGCAAATTAAAGCTTTGCAAGATAGGGACTACCAAATTGTAATGTGGGATGTATTAAGCGCCGATTTTGATTTTGAAATATCTAGCGAGCAATGTTATAGAAATGTTGTAAATATAGCACAACGGGGAAGCATCGTGGTTTTTCATGATAGCCTAAAAGCATCAGAAAAACTAAAAGAAGTTTTACCTAGAGTTATAGATTATTTTACTGAAAAGGGATTCAGCTTTAAGGCACTTTAAACGTATTCCTTAAGTAAGCCAATAAGAGTATTCGCATCCTGCTCCCCATTTTGTCTCCATTTCATCTCTCCATCTTTGTAGATCATAAGCGTTGGAAGACCTTTCACTCTTAGAGCTTCAGCTAATTGAGGATTCTTATCAACATCTATCTTAATGATCTTAGCTTTATCGCCAAGAGCTGCTGCTACATCCCTAAGAACGGGATGCATGGATGTTGAAGCTTCATTCCACTCGGTATAAAAATCCAATAAAACGGGAATGTTTAAATCTATTAATTCACCAAATTTTGACATAAAATTAAAAGCTAAATTTAAATTAGATCTTAATACCTACCTATATAATTAAATCAAATATACTAATTTCTTTGAATTATGCGGGTTTTGAGCCTTTTCTCAATTCTATAACTGTTATTTCTGGCCAAATTCCAACTCTTCCAGGATAGGCTAAATACCCAAATCCCCTATTTACATTAATATATCTTCCAAATTCCTCATAGATACCAGCCCAGTTTTCATATCTATATTGCACAGGACTCCATTTGAACCAACCGGGAATTTCAATTCCAAATTGCATTCCATGAGTATGCCCACTCAAGGTTAACTGATAGTTATTAGGGTCTGTCTTTATTTTCTCTTGCCAATATGAAGGATCATGGCTCATTAAAACTTTAAAATCTGTTTGGGCTACTGCTTTTCCTGCTAGGTCAAGATCTCCTTGCTTTTTAAATCCACCAGAACCCCAATTCTCTACTCCTACCAATGCAATGCGCTCTCCTCCTCTTTTTAAAAACCGGTGCTCATTTAATAAAAGATCCCATCCCATTTTGGAATGCACATTTTTTAAAGATTCTAAATTTTCTATTCTAGCCTGTTCAGATTCCCATTCCACATAGTCCCCATAATCATGATTTCCCAAAACAGAAAATACTCCATCTTTTGCTGAAACCTTAGAAAACGTTTCCATCCAAGGATCCATTTCTGTGGCTTTATTATTTACAAGATCTCCAGTGAACAGAATTGCGTCACTTTCTTGCAGATTGATTAGATTTATAGCATATTCTATCTTTTCTTTATTGTCAAAACTTCCACTATGAATATCGCTTATTTGGGTGATCTTATATCCATCGAACGCTGCAGGAAGATCTTCAAAATGCATGGTATAGGATAATACTTTATAATTATATTTACCCTTATACATACCATACAATAGAGAAGCAAAAGGAATAACCGCGATGCCCAAGGCGATCTGACTTAAAAATTTTCTTCTTGAAGGAATTTCGAATGAATTATTCGAAACGGAACTCAGTTTATAAAAAATAGCCACAAAAAATCGAACAATATCTTCTCCAAACATAAACACAGTAAGCAAGATCTTACTAGCCATAAATGCCAAAACAAAACCCATAGCGTAGCCTCTTGCTCCACCAAAACCTCCACTGGGATTGGGTTGATTGAATTGATAAATAAAATTACCAAGAACTAAAAGGGAGAGGATAACATAAGAAAGATGAACCCAATTATTTCTAGTGAGGGTTTTAATTGCTTGAAATGCGTAAATATCAACTAGAATATAGAAACAAATAAATAAGAACCAACGCATGGGGTATTCAATTTTTGGCAAAGATACTTTTAATCACTGCTTTAAGTTTTGATTTTATAGATATATTAACGCCTCTATAGCCCTAAACATATATATTTTTATAACAATTACTTTTGTCTCTTTTTTTTGGAAAGTTTACAAAAATCTAAATTTATTTCTTTTTAAGACATTCATTAGGTAATAGATATTTGATAATGCTTTAATATCATTTATTTTTAAAGGGCGAATGTTGAAATTTGCTAGTAATTTAAAAAATGTCTAGTTGTTCCTGTACTAAGCGGAATTATTTTAGGACCTTATATTTATAAAAAATTTAATTATTGATACCCTGAGTCATCTCGATATCTCGTTAAAGGCTAACGAATTTCTTATGAGTCCTTTTAAATAATTAATTTAGCAATTACAAAACATCGAAAACTTGAAAAGGCAGGAATTTATTATAAAAACTTCTCTAGCATCTGCCGGAATAAGCATATTTTCGAATTCAATTTTCGCATTTAATATTAAGGACACCCATAAAAATTTAAAAATGATCCAAAATAAATCAAAAGTATTCCCACTAACAATTGCGACCTGGAATTTTCCGAATGCCAGTAAGCGAGCTGGACAATTGCTTGCAGAAGGCGCTTCGGCATTAGATGCGGTAGAGCAAGGCGTAATGATCGAGGAAGCAGATATTAGAAACACCACCGTTGGGAAAGGAGGCGCTCCAGATAGGGATGGAAATGTAACGCTAGACGCCTGCATCATGGATCCTTCCGGAAACGCCGGCGCAGTGGTATATTTAAAGCATACTTCGCATGCTGCGTCAGTAGCTAGAAAGATCATGGAAGAAACTCCCCATGTAATGCTAGCGGGAGAAGGAGCCGATCTTTTTGCAGCACAACAAGGTTTCGAAAAAGAAGAACTGTTTACAGAGAACTCTAAAGAAGCATATAAAGAATGGCTTAAAAAGAAAGAATACAAACCAATAATCAATATTGAAAACCACGACACTATTGGAATGTTATGTATAGATAAAAATGGAGATCTAGCAGGAGCTTGTACTAGTTCGGGACTTTCTTATAAAATTAACGGGCGCGTTGGAGATTCCCCTATAATTGGATCTGGATTATTTATAGATAATGAAGTTGGTGGCGCAGTTGCTACCGGAATGGGGGAAGCAATCATGAAAAGCGTGGGCAGTTTTCTTATTGTAGAGCTAATGCGTCAAGGAAAATCTCCTCAAGCGGCATGTGAAGAAGCGATTAACAGAATAATAAAATCGAATCCCAATTATAAAGATTTTCAGGCTGCTTTTATCGCAGTTAACAAAAAAGGAGAATTGGGTTCTCATTGCATCCAAAAAGGCTTCAGTTATGTGAAATATCAAGATGGTAAGAACGAAAATATTTTAAGCTCTTATAATTTTTAGAACTATAAAAATTACAGAAATTTTAAAATCTTAAACATCCTGAGCTTCTTCCTCTTGCAATCTTTGAATTAGTGCTAAAACTTCGGTTACGACATCACTGCATATTACAATTAGCGACCCTTTAATGGCATTCTGAATAGCATAAGTGGTTGCTTCTTTTTCATTGGGAACTACCGTGGTTTTTTTATTGGGATCAGATTTATTGATCCCTTTGCTTAGCATATCAATTAATTCTTTCTCACTTCTACCCCTAAGGTTTTTATCCTGGCGAATTATAATTTCATCAAACATTTCAGCAGCAATACTTCCGATTTGCATAGTATCTTCTTCCTTTCTATCTCCAACCCCAGCGATGATTCCTACTTTAACAGTACAATCTATTTTATCCGTAAATTTCTTCAAGGCTCTCATTCCTGAAGGATTATGAGCATAATCTAACAAAACCTGAAAATTTTTGAATTGAAATAAGTTTAACCTTCCCGGCGTTTGTGCTGGCGAAGGATTAAAGGTTTGCAATGCAAGTTTTATATCTTCTATGGTGACCCCTTTTAAATAGGCAGCCAATACTGCGGGAAGGATGTTCTGAATCATAAATCCTGCCTTTCCTCCAAAAGTTAAGGGAATATTTGCTGCTTTCATGATTCTTAATTTCCATTCTCCTCTACAAATGGTAATATATCCATTTTCATAAATTGCAGAAAGTCCATTTTTCTTTTGCATTGCCTTAATTCTCGGACTATTTTCGTTCATTGAAAAAAGAGCAATATTAGAAACTACTTTTTTTCGCATTTTATAAACCAGGTCATCATCTGCGTTGAGAATTGCATAACCATCTGGAACTACAGTTTCTGGAATAATTCCTTTTACCTGAGCCAATTGTTGAATCGAATGAATTCCTTTAAGTCCCAAATGATCTTCTGAAACGTTGGTAACAATACCTATATCACAATTATGGAATCCTAATCCCGCCCTTAATATTCCGCCTCTCGCGCATTCTAAAACAGCGAAATTCACAGTAGGATCTTTTAGTACAAATTCTGTACTGCCAGGACCTGTGCAATCCCCTTTCATTAACAATCTATTCTGAATATAAACCCCATCGCTAGTGGTATACCCAACTTTAAACCCTGTTTGTTTTGCCATATGTGCTATCAACCTGGTGGTGGTAGTTTTACCATTGGTACCGGTAACTGCAATTATTGGTATTTTACCTGTGGTCCCGTGAGGGAAAAGAGCTTCAATAACAGGAGCTGCAACATTTCGAGGCAAACCTTTGGTAGGAGCCAGATGCATTCGGAAACCTGGACCCGCGTTTACCTCGATAACAGCTCCACCAGTTTCAGAAAGTGGTTTGCTAATATCTGTGGTTATAATATCTATCCCACAAATATCAAGATCAATAATTTTTGAAATACGTTCAGCCATAAAAAGATTGTCGGGATGAACTACATCGGTAACATCTTCTGCCGTGCCGCCAGTACTTAAATTAGCAGTGTCCTTTAAAATAAATCGTTCTCCTTTTTTCAAAACAGTTTTCAACGTATAACCTTTAGAAACAATAATACCTTTGGTAACATTATCTATAGTGATAAGCGTCAACATTTTTTCATGACCGTACCCTCTTCTTGGATCTTGGTTTACTTCATTTATCAATTCCTTTATTGAATTTTTTCCATTTCCTACCACATGCGCAGGAGTGCGCCGGGATGCTGCTACCAACTTATTATTAATCACCAAAAGTCTATAATCCTCACCTGTAATCTGTTTTTCTATTAGCACCTTATAAGATATCTTTTTGGCAGTATTAAATCCCAAAAGAGCCTCTTGATAAGTATTGATATTTATAGTAACACCGCGACCATGATTTCCGTTTATGGGCTTAATCACTAAGGGAAATCCTAAATAATTAATTACCTCTTGCATTTCAGTATCCTCACGTAAAATTTCTCCTTTGGCTACAGGAATTTCTGCTTGTTCCAATAAATATTTGGTTTCTACCTTATCTCCGGCAATATCTACCCCAATATTGCTGGTATGGCAAGTAACTGTTGCCTGTATTCTTTTTTGATTTGCCCCATAGCCTAGTTGGCATAACGAATGCTTATTTAGCCTTATCCAAGGGATACCACGATTTACGGCTTCCTCTACAATAGCTCCCGTACTTGGACCTAACCTTGCGTTTTCTCTAATTTCTTTCATTTCCTGAATATCGACTGTTAGATCGTATTCTTGACTATTAATTAAGGCCTCACAAATTTTAACGGAAGCTCTTGCTGCATAATAGCCAACTTCCTCTTCCATATAATCAAAAACTACATTATAAACGCCAATTTCACCATAGCCGCGGGTTCTTCCAAAGCCAACATCCATTCCTGCTAGAGTTTGAATTTCCAGGGCAATATGTTCAATAATATGTCCCATCCAAGTGCCTGTTTTTACCCTTGAAAAGAATCCTCCGGGCACCCCTTCTGAGCAACGATGCTCATACATATTAGGAAACATGTTTTCCAACCTATCAGAAAACCCGTCAATTTTATCTGATGGTCGATCTTCCATCTCTTCTAGATCCAAAACCATTACTATTAATTTATGTCTTCTAATAGACCAATAATTTGGTCCTCGAAGTGCATGTATTTCTCTAATTTTCATAATTTTTTATATAAAAGTTTTTCCTGCAAGAGAAAAAAGGGAATTATGACGTTAATTTATGTATAGGCAAAATATTAAACTATTTTTACGGCATAATTTAATTTTTAATTATGATTAAAGGAACTTTAATTCCCATTGGTGGAAATGAAGATAAAGGATTTCATAAAGCAGACAGATTTCGATTAGATTATATAAGTCAAGGGATATTGTTCAGGGTTGTTGAAGAAAGTGGTGGTAAAAATTCAGAAATATTGGTGATCACTACAGCTTCCGGAATTCCAGAAATTGTTGGGAAAAATTACGTTGATGCGTTTAATTTACTGGGATGCAAATATGTAAAAACCCTGTTTATTAGTTCTAAGATAGAAGCTGATTTAAAAGAAAACTTGGAATTATTAAAAAATGCAGATTGTATTTTATTTTCAGGTGGTAATCAATCAAAAATCACTGCAAGAATTAAAAACACCCAATTTCACAAAATATTGTTAGATCGCTACCAAAATGAAAAGATAGTTGTTGCCGGAACTAGTGCTGGTGCAATGTGCATGTCTATGGAAATGATTACCGGTGGTAGCAGTAAAGAATCCTTTATAAAAGCGGCTACCGGAATGCGGGAAGGAATGTCCTTAATTCCTGAAATTATAATAGACACTCATTTTATTCAAAGAGGTCGATTTGGCAGATTATCTGAAGCTGTTGCCAGATATTACGACCGCATTGGTTTTGGCTTAGCAGAAGACACAGGTTTAGTAATTAAAAATGGAAATGACTGTGAAATTATTGGATCGGGAATGGTTATTATTTTTGACCCTGGAAAACTTACCCACAATAATTATGATATTTTGAAAGATGGCACTCCCTTAACTATGACACATTTAATCACACATGTACTTTCTGCAGGTGACAGATTTGATATTGATGATCGATCTGTGAAGGTATTGACTGTACCAGAACATATGTTATAAAATTTTTTGAATTATATTTCTGCAGCAAAATAGACCTTAGAACGAAGATTTTACCGCGCAATATTTTTTACGTATAATAAATTTCCGATTATATTTTGGACTAAAATGTAAAAATATATGCTTATGGATTTTTCGAATTTATGATTGAGAATTCCCTTCTTTATTTTCGTTCATTAGATGTCACTGAGAGATTCATATTCAAGCAGATTTTAAATAATTTTAGAATTAAAATCCTGATTATTTGTTCTCTTAGCGAAGTAGTATCTATTCCTTTCTTGTATTATAAATCACACATCATATATTAAAATTTCATCCAAACCTTCAGAATCTTTACATGCTCTGTACATTCCCTCTGTGTTAAACGGCATAGCAATATTTCCTTTGGAGTCCACCGCAATCAATCCGCCATCTCCTCCTATTTTTAAAAGGCGTTTTTGAATAACCTCGTCTGCTGCCTCCTGAAGTGTCATTCCTTTATACTCCATTAAACAGGAAACGTCATAAGCTACAACTCCTCTTATAAAAAATTCTCCGCTTCCCGTACAAGAAACAGCACAGGTTTGGTTATTAGCATAATTTCCTGCACCAATTATAGGGCTATCACCAATTCTACCAAACTTTTTATTTGTCATTCCTCCGGTGGAAGTGCCCGCGGCAATAGTTCCATTTTTATCGCATGCAACTGCTCCAACGGTGCCAAATTTGGATTCTTTTTTTACTGCATGATCTAATTGAAAAGTGTCTGAATCTTTTATTTCGATCCATTGCTGATGCCTAAATTCATCGTAAAAATAAGAAGGCTCTTCCAAAGCATAGTTCAAATATTTTGCGAATTGAAGTGCTCCTTCCCCAGCCAGAATTACATGCTCACTCTTATTCATAACATCTCTAGCCAGCGAAATTGGGTTTTTAATTCCCGAAATTAAAGTTACCGCACCTGCATTCAAAGACTTACCATCCATAATTGCCGCATCCATTTCGTGGGTTTCATTTGCTGTAAAAACGCTTCCTTTTCCAGCATTAAATAAATGAGAATTTTCCATTACTATTATTGCTTTTTCCACCGCTTCAATAGCATTTTTACCTTCTTCTAATAGCTGATATCCGGTTTCAATTGCCATACTCAATATGTCTTTATATTCCTTTTCCTTTTCTGGGGTCATTTTTCCTTTCACTAAGGTTCCAGCACCACCATGAATAGCTATGGCTATTTTTTGCATTGCGATATATGTTTAATTAATGTAGATTCTGACTTATTATTTTCTGAAGCTAAATTCATTTATTTATTTAAAAATACAACATGTGTTTTACATGTAGCTATAACTTTTGTAGTTTTATAAACTTATAATTCTTACCCATGGCAGACCAAAAACGCTTATTTCTACTAGATGCTTACGCTTTAATATTTAGAGGTTATTACGCCTTTATTAAGAACCCTAGAATAAACTCAAAAGGATTGGACACTTCCGCAATTATGGGGTTCACCAATTCCCTTTTTGATGTAATTAGAAGAGAGCGACCAGATCATCTAGCCGTTTGTTTTGATAAAGATGGAAGCCATGAGCGCACCGAACTTTATCCTGAATACAAAGCAAATAGAGATGCTACTCCAGAACCTATTAAAATTTCCATTCCTTATATAAAAGAAATTCTTCATGCCATGCATATTCCAGTAGTGGAATTACCAGGTTGTGAAGCAGATGATGTAATTGGAACATTGGCTAAACAAGCAGAAAAAGAAGGATATAAAACCTTTATGGTAACGCCAGACAAGGATTTTGCCCAGTTGGTTTCTGAAAATATTTTTATGTACCGCCCGGCTCGAATGGGAAATGGAATTGAGATCTTGGGAATTCCTGAAGTTCAGGAAAAGTTTGGAGTGGAACGCCCAGAACAAGTAATAGATTTTCTTGGAATGATGGGTGATGCCTCAGATAATATTCCAGGTCTTCCGGGGGTTGGAGAAAAAACTGCCAAAAAATTCTTGGCAGAATATGGAAGCATGGAAGAGCTTTTGGCTAATACCCATAAGCTAAAAGGTAAAATGAAGGAGAAAATTGAAGAGAATAAGGAATTAGGAATTCTTTCTAAAAGATTAGCCACCATTCTTACCGATTGTGATGTGCAATTTCATGCAGAGAACTACGAACTTTCTCAGCCAGATGGCGATAAAGTGCAGGCATTATTTGAGGAATTAGAATTTAGAAGATTAAAAGATCAATTCTTAAAATTATTTTCAGGAGAAGAAGTTGCAAATCCAACTCCTGTTAGCGGAACTGCCACTGCAAAAGCACAACTTCCACCGAGCACCGCAGGTGCGGGTCAGTTTTCGCTGTTTGGCGGTGATGCAACGGTGATAGAAGAGACTTCAAGCAGAAAAGGCTTAGCCACTTCTGGTCATGTTTATCAAAGTTTAAGCAGTGAGATGGCGCTTACTATGTTTCTAACAAATCTACAGAAGCAAAAAAATGTGTGTTTTGACACGGAAACTACTGGCTTGAATCCGTTGGAAGCCAAATTAGTGGGAATTGCATTTTCATGGGAAGCTGGCAAGGGCTTTTATCTTCCATTTCCTGAAGATGATGACGAAGCACAGCAACTTATAGAAAAACTTCGTCCATTTTTTGAAGCCGAGGGTATTGAAAAAATTGGTCAAAACTTAAAATACGACATCAAGGTTCTTGCAAAATATAATATTGAGGTAAAGGGCGAGTTGTTCGATACCATGATCGCTCATTATTTGATTAATCCAGATATGAGACATAATATGGATGTTCTAGCAGAAACCTATTTGAATTATACACCACAACCCATAACGGATCTTATTGGTAAAAAAGGGAAGAACCAAGGCAACATGAGAGATGTTCCTTTGGATAAACAAACGGAATATGCCGTAGAGGATGCAGATATTACGCTTCAGCTGAAGCAACATTTTCAACCAGAATTAAAAGAGGCAGAAATCGAAAAACTTTTTAATGAAATAGAAATTCCACTTGTTCGAGTTCTTGCAGATATGGAATTAGAAGGTATTAATCTTGATGAAGATTTTCTGAAATCCCTTTCTTCAGAATTAGAAAAAGATATCTCAAGTCTAGAGAAGAAGATCTACGAAGAGGCCGGAGAAGAATTCAATATAGCTTCGCCAAAACAACTGGGAATTATCCTTTTCGAGAAACTAGAGTTAGTTAAAAAACCTAAGAAAACGAAGACAGGACAATATTCTACTAGTGAGGATGTGCTGTCATACTTAGCTTCTGAACACGAAATCGTAAAGAGTGTTTTGGAATATAGAGGTCTTGTAAAACTTAAGAACACCTACGTAGATGCTTTACCTAATCAAGTTGAAAAAACTACTGGAAGAGTACATACAGATTATATGCAAACTGTGGCTGCTACAGGAAGATTGAGTTCTAACAATCCTAACCTTCAGAATATTCCAATTAGAACAGAGCGAGGAAGACAGGTTAGAAAAGCCTTTATTCCACGAGATAAGAATTACACATTATTAGCTGCCGATTATTCGCAGATCGAATTGCGAATAATTGCCGCATTAAGCAAGGAGCAGAATATGATTGATGCCTTTAAAAAAGGTGAGGATATTCATGCCTCCACTGCTGCAAAGGTTTTTAATGTGCCTTTAGAGGAAGTTACAAGAGAACAACGTAGCAATGCAAAAACAGTGAATTTTGGGATCATCTATGGAGTTTCAGCTTTTGGCTTAAGTAACCAGACAGATCTTTCCAGAGGAGAAGCAAAGGAATTAATAGATACTTATTATGAGACCTATCCTCAACTGCGGAATTATATTAGTGAACAAATAGATTTTGCTAGAGATCATGGATATGTGCAAACCGTTTTAGGAAGACGCAGGTATTTAAAAGATATAAATTCTCAAAACGCTGTGGTTCGCGGAGCTGCAGAACGCAATGCCGTAAATGCTCCAATCCAAGGAAGTGCTGCCGACATTATCAAGATTGCTATGATCAATATTCACAAAAAATTGAAGGAAGGGAATTATAAAACCAAAATGCTCCTGCAGGTACACGATGAATTGGTTTTTGATGTGTTTAAGGAGGAATTACCCATTATGCGTGAGATGATCAAGTCTGAAATGGAAAATGCTTTTAAAATGGATGTTCCACTAGATGTAGATCTGGGAGAAGGAAAGGATTGGCTAGAGGCACATTGATAATAAGTTAGTTAAATAAGTGGTGAGGTTTTTATTTTATAAACAAATTTTTATTAGCTTCACATCTTTGTAAGAATTTAACCACATTTTAACTTAACCTATTTATTATGAAATTAAACAAATTTCTAATTCCAGTAATAGCATCTGGAATGTTATTAACTGTTTCCTGTGAGAAAGAAAACTTCCCTACAGAACAAGAAGCGGAAGCAGCAGTTACCAATGATCAAGTTTCATTTGTACCCAATGAAGTACTTGTAAAATTTCGTTCCGGAGAAGAATTTGGAACAAAAGCTAAAGCAAATGCTTTATCCCTAATTGGAGGCGTAGTAGTAGAAACAATAAGCACTAGCGCAATGAAATCTGCTAACAAAGATGAAGTTTTATTAGTAAGTTCCAAACTAAGCACACAAGAAGCTATCGCTCGTTTGAAAGGACTCCCTGAGGTAGAATATGCAGAACCAAATTTCATTTATAATCATCATGCAACTTCTAATGACCCATCATACACTAACGGAACCCTTTGGGGAATGTATGGAGACGGAACTTCACCAACTAACCAATATGGTAGTCAAGCAGGGGAAGCATGGACTGCAGGAAATACCGGTTCAAATACCGTTTTTATCGGTATAATAGATGAAGGTTACATGTTTAACCATGAAGACCTTGCTGCCAATGCAGGAACTAATCCTGGAGAAATTGCCGGAAATGGTGTAGATGATGACAACAACGGATATGTAGATGATGTTAATGGTTGGGATTTCGACGGAAATGACAGTAGTGTATTTGATGGTGTAGATGATGATCACGGTACGCACGTTGCTGGAACCATTGGTGGTGTTGGTAACAATGGAAAAGGAATTGCTGGTGTTGCTTGGAATGTAAAATTAATGAGCGGTAAATTTTTAGGATTACGTGGTGGAACAACTGCTAATGCTATTAAGGCAGTAGATTATTTTACAGACCTAAAACAACGTCATGGTATAAATTTAGTTGCTACAAGTAACTCTTGGGGTGGCGGCGGCTTCTCTCAAGGATTATTCGATGCTATTGAAAGAGCGAACCAAGCAGGTATCTTATTTATAGCTGCAGCTGGAAATGATACAAACAATAATGACGCTAATCTATCTTATCCAGGTTCATATACCAATAGTAATATTATTGCAGTTGCTTCTATTACTAACACTGGTGGATTAAGTAGTTTTTCTAACTTTGGTGCCACTACTGTAGATATTGGAGCGCCAGGGTCTGGAATTTACTCTTCTGTACCTGTAAGATCTAAAGGAAAAACCCTTTCTGGATATGCTACTTATAGTGGAACATCTATGGCTACGCCTCATGTTTCTGGTGGAGCAGCGCTTTATGCAGCGTCTCACCCAGGAGCGACTTCTGCGGAAATTAAAAATGCTATTATGACTTCTGCAGTACCCACTGCTTCTTTAAATGGAAAATGTGTTACTGGCGGACGTTTAAATGTAAGCGGATTCTAATCTAAATTATTAAATTATTAAAGCCTCCTTTTCAGGAGGCTTTTTTTATATTAAAGATCGATGTGATTAGAAATAAGATTTATAGAGTATATATAAGCCTTAAGACTTTAATATGAATTTTAGGAAATTAATTTCTCGTTAAGAACCAGAAACATTAAAAGTATTAGATAGGCGCTTATAATAGATCCAAATAGATTAATCGAAACTATTCTGGTTAAAAGAAATCGAACATCAAATAAAAAAAGCTGTCTCGCATTAACAAGACAGCTTTTAATTAAAAAATTGCCTTTTTATATTCTAGTATATTCCAGTGATAAAATAGTGATTTTTGAAGCTGAAGTATTTCCTGGGTCACTTACGTAAGCTTTGGACTCTGCTTTGGAAACATTAAATGCAAATGTAGTAGTGTTATAATTAAGTGGCTTTCTTTCGGTATAGATTGTTCCATCAATATTTATATTCAAAATAAGATCTGTACCCTCTATATTCCAAGTTCCAAAATCAATTCGATTTTTCACACAAACAAATTCTGTATTGGTAGTTCCACCATTAAAATCTAAACGTGCGTTGGTGGTAGAAAATGTTCTATCATGATTAAAAATAACCTTCATATCATTAAAACAAGAAGATTCTTTTAAAAGATTTTTATCTCCAGCACCATCTTTATTAAGATCCACTAAAGTATCGGCAGTCATGGCAGATAGTTTCCATTCTCCAACTAAATCATCCGGATTAATAGTAGTTTCAAAATTACTCATTTTTAAAGTAGAATCTGAAGTACTATCCTCTTTGCTACAAGAAAACAAGATAATTGTAAGAATAAACAGCAGGGTGTATTTATAATTTCTCATCATGAAGATTATTGATTTTGGGCTTATTAAAGGACAAACCTAAGTCTTTAAATTACAATTTTATGACAATATTAACATTAAAATTACTCTTTATCGTGAATTTATGTATTTTAAACATCTAAGTAATAGCTATAACGTAGGAATTAAAAAGAAATTCTTACAAGATTTTCAGAATTATGTGAATTAGAATATTTTTTACTTTTGCCGTTACTCTTTATAGAATTAAAAGGACTTGAGAACCAATGAATTCTGTTCTAATAAATTAATGAAAGTCCTATTTGCATTCTGAATTTATAATTGTACATTTGCACCCCTGTTTTCCCGATAGATTTATCTAGGGGCAGGGAATGGAATGTTTAATAACAAGTAAAATTAATTAGTGTGGACACATTAAGCTACAAAACAGTATCGGCCAACAAGGCTACCGTGACCAAAGATTGGGTACACGTGGATGCTGATGGTCAGACTTTAGGTCGTCTTTCTACTCAGGTTGCAAAATTACTAAGAGGGAAATTCAAGCCTAACTTCACCCCACACGTTGATTGCGGTGATAACGTAATTGTTACCAATGCCGATAAGATCAACTTAACAGGTAAAAAATGGGATTCTAAAGAATACATTCGCCATACTGGCTATCCTGGGGGACAACGCAGTCTAACTGCAACCGAATTATTCAATAAAGGACCAGAAAGGTTAATTGAAAATGCGGTAAAAGGAATGCTACCTAAAAATAAATTAGGGGCAGCTATATTCCGTAATTTAAAGGTTTATGCAGGATCAGAACATGATCATACTGCTCAAAAGCCTAAAACTATCAACCTAAACGATCTTTTGTAATGGAAGTTATTCACAAAATTGGCCGTAGAAAAACGGCTGTTGCACGTGTATATGTTGGACAAGGAAAAGGCAACATCACTATCAACAAAAAGGATCTTAACGATTATTTCACTACAGGACCTTTAGTTTACAAGGTAATGCAACCTCTTAACATGACTGGTAACGAAGAGAACTTCGATATTAAAGTTAATGTTTATGGTGGTGGTATCACTGGACAAGCTGAAGCTATCCGTCTTGCTATTTCTAGAGCGATGGTAGAATTAGACCCGGAAAACAGAGCTACTTTAAAGCCTGAAGGTTTAATGACCAGAGATCCAAGAATGGTAGAACGTAAGAAATTCGGACAGAAGAAAGCTAGAAAGAAATTCCAGTTCTCTAAACGTTAATATCATTGGGCACTGCCCACAAGTTCATTTAAAAATTAAAATTTTTGTTGTTGCTCCGATGTCACACTGAGTGTGTCGAAGTGTCGGAGGTTAGTTTAGCATCTAAACCACGCCTTAGCGGGGTTGCTATCTCAACAGAACGTAAACTATTACAAAAATGGCAAACAAAGTAGAAGTAAAAGAATTACTTGATGCAGGTGTACATTTTGGACACCTTACAAGAAGATGGAACCCAAACATGGCCCCATATATCTATATGGAACGCAATGGGATTCACATCATAAACCTATATAAAAGTGCTGCTAAGATGCAGGAAGCTGGTGAAGCTCTTAATAAGATCGCTGCTAGTGGAAGAAAAATACTTTTTGTAGCTACAAAAAAACAAGCTAAAGAAATCGTTGCTGAACAAGCAAAGAGAGCCAACATGCCTTACATCACAGAAAGATGGCCTGGTGGAATGCTTACAAACTTTATTACTATTCGTAAGGCTGTTAAGAAAATGTCCTCTATCGATAGAATGAAAAAAGACGGTACCTTCAACACTCTTTCTAAGAAAGAACGTTTACAAGTAGACCGTTTAAGAGCTAAGTTAGAGAAAAACTTAGGTTCTATTTCAGACATGAGCCGTCTTCCTTCTGCTCTATTTGTTGTAGATATTACCCGTGAACACATTGCGGCTAAAGAAGCTCAAAAATTAAACATTCCAATTTTTGCAATGGTAGATACAAATTCTGATCCTCGTGAGGTAGAATATGTAATACCATCTAATGATGATGCTTCAAAATCTATTGACAAAGTTGTTTCTTACATGGCAGAATCTATTATAGAAGGTCTTTCTGAAAGAAAGTCTACTAAAGATGCTAAAGATGAAGGATCTGATGAAAAAGCAACCAAAGCTCCAAAAGCTAAAAAAGCGAAAGCTGAAACTGATGCAGATGTAGAAGTTCCTTCTAAAGATGCTGAAGATAAAAAAGCGATGAAAGAAGCTAAGAAAGACGTTAAATTAGAATCTAAAAAAGAAACTTTAGCGAAAGCTGATGCTTCTGGGGAAGAGGAATAATTAGACAATCTTTTAAGTAAAATATAAGTCGTTTAGTTCTTTCTTAAAAAAAAGCTAAGCGACTTATTTATTAAAAACTAAAAAATTTTAAACATCATGGCAAATATAACAGCCGCAGAAGTAAATAAATTAAGACAATCTACCGGAGCCGGTATGATGGATTGTAAAAAAGCATTAGTTGAAGCTAATGGTGATTTTGATTTAGCGACAGATTTATTGCGCAAACAAGGTCAGAAAGTTGCAGCAAAACGTGCCGACAGAGATTCTTCTGAAGGTGCAGTTATTGCAAAAGTGAACGACGCTGCTACTAGAGGAGTAATTATTTCTCTTAACTGTGAAACTGATTTTGTTGCTAAAAACGATTCTTTTGTAGCTATGGCTACCGCTATTGCAGATCTAGCTTTGTCTACATCTTCAAAAGAAGAATTATTAGCTTCAGACTTTAAGGGGATTTCTGTTGAAGATAAATTAACCGAACAAACAGGAGTAATTGGTGAGAAGATCGAGATTGGAGATTACCGTACTATGGAAGCTCCTTTTGTTGGTTCTTACATCCACGCTGGAAACAAGATCGCTGTTCTTACAGGTCTTTCTAAAAATGTAGAAGGTGCTGAAGAAGCTGCTAAGAATGTATCGATGCAAGCTGCTGCGATGAACCCAGTTGCTTTAAATGCAGCTGGAGTAGATCAGTCTGTTATCGATAAGGAAATAGAGATCGCTAAAGATCAATTGAGACAAGAAGGGAAGCCAGAAGGAATGTTAGACAACATTGCTAAAGGTAAATTAAACCGTTTCTTTAAAGACAATACTTTAGTGAATCAAGATTATATTAAAGACAATAAATTGAGTATCTCTGCTTACGTAGAGTCTGTAGACAAAGGTCTTGAAGTTGTTGCTTTTGAAAGAGTAGCTTTAGGATAATCTCTAAAAGTTAAATTTTATAAACCCGTTTCATTTATTTGAAGCGGGTTTTTTATTTGCCTATTTTGCCTAGATGTGTGAATTTAAATCCTTTCTCATATTTTAATCCATATCCAAATAATCTATCGAAAGAGGCATGAGAAAAAAGAATGATTCCTGCTAATTGCATATAAGTGGAATTGAGATAAATACCAATTACACCTATTAAAACTGCGACACCTTTATGATGAAATAAGTTATAAGAAAATGCTCCTACTTTAGAGCCAAATAAATATCCTAACATCCCTATATCGGGGACTAATATAAAAACCAGAAACCACCACCAAACAAAAGGAAGAAAGCTGAAGGCTAGGATACCAAGTAACAGCATCCCAAATTCTTCTAATCTTAAAATGATATTCATGTCATATTATTTTATATAGTATCGGTTTACTTGGTGCTGCATCATTCTCAAAAGATGCTATTTGCAGATTAAGCATATAAAACCCATCTTCAATCTTGCTGGCAACATAGATCAATTCTGTAATAGTAGCATCCAATCTGGAGTTCTTGGGATAATCCCAAAAAGCTTTGTGCGCTAAAAGTTTCCCTTCATCTTTCTCCTTATCTACAGAAGGCAGATCGATCAATAAATGTTTTATTCCACATTCCCGAATATATTTCGCGGCTCCTTCTTCCAGATATGGCCAGTTGGTATGTGAATATTTTTTGCTTCGTTTATCTATATAATTAGGCAATGTTCTTATTACAATAGCCTCCACCTCTTCTCCTTTTAATAGATTTCGTATTTGTGCTTCTGTGATCACCAGATCTTCTCCCCTCTTTTCAGGTTCCACAGAAATAATCTGTGCGGTAAAAAAGAAGGTCTTTAAAGTTTCATTGATACTGTGAAATTCTCTAGTGATATGCCCAACACATTCGGTATGTGTACCATGCCCATGAGGATTGAACGAAATATTATTGAAGTTGGTAGAACTCCCGGCAGTAACCTTTCCTATAAAATCGCCATCTACCACAGGTTGGATCTTTGGAGCATTTAAATACCAGGCAACCGGATTTTTATCGTCTCCCCGCAAGCTTAAAGAAATATCCAAAGGCTTGGATAGATCTATTGTATATGATTTATTTTGATGTTTTATTTCTGCTATCATTCCGGTACTCTTTTTACAGAGTTAATTTGTATCACTAATTTAAAAAGAATAAGTTACTGGCAATTCCATCACTTAAAAATTTACCTTTTGTAGTGATTAGTAGCCGCTCCCCTTCCTTTTCTAGAATCCCCAATTTTATTTCCTTTAAAGCTTCCGCTAAAAGATGCTCTTTAAATTTCTCGCCAAATTGCTCTTTAACTTCTGCAAGATCTATCCCCCACATCGTTCGCAAGCGCGTCATCACATATTCATTATATCTATCTGCTTCAGATAGTACTTCTTCCTCAAAAGGCAATTCTCCTTTTTCCAACGATTTAATATATTTTGTATTGTTGCTCACGTTCCATTTTCGTCTTGAACCATCAAAAGAATGGGCAGATGGGCCAATACCCAAATATTGTTTTCCAAACCAATATGCCGTATTATTCCTTGAGAAATAACCTTCTTTTCCATAGTTTGAGAACTCATATTGAATATATCCATGAGCCTTAAGAGTTGTAGTTAAAATATCGAAATGCGCTCTGGCGGCATCATCATCCACTGGCTTTATCTTTCCCTTTTCTATCATCTTCTTTAAGGCTGTGTTAGGCTCGATGGTTAAGGCATAACAAGAAAAATGCGGCAGACCAAGCTCTAATGCAATTTCAATGTTTTTTTTCCAGCGCTCGTTGCTCATTTCTGGAATTCCATAAATAAGATCGATAGAAATATTATCGAAATACTTTTTAGCCATTTTAATGCTTCCCAAGGCTTCAGTTGCATTGTGAGCGCGATTCATCATTTGAAGATCTTCTTCAAAAAAAGACTGCACACCAATACTTAATCGATTAATTCCGGCATCTTTAAAGATCTGTAATTTTTCTTCGGAAAGATCATCTGGATTGGCTTCCAAAGTGACCTCTGCATCTTCAGCTATCTTGAAATTGAAATTAATAGCTTCAAAAATGTGCTTTAGATCTTCTGAAGAAAGCAAGGAAGGTGTTCCACCTCCAAAATAAATAGTTTCAATTTTATTAGAACTCAACTCATCCTTTCGAAGCTGCATTTCCTTACATAGCATTTCTACGAGTTCACTTTTCTTCTTAATTGAAGTAGAAAAATGAAAATCACAATAATGACAGGCCTGTTTGCAAAAAGGAATATGAATGTATAGAGAAGACATTGTTTCAGTTAACAGTGATCAATTAGCAATAATCAATTTTTTATTCTTGTAGTTTTCAAAATTGAAAACATTATTTTGGATAGTTCATCTGATTTTTCAAACTCATTTTGGAATGTATCTAATTGCAAATATTCTGAGTCTTTCAAAAGTGACAACCAATATTTTACTTCAAGACTTTCTTTATAAGATATGGAAATCTTAGCCGAAAAATCTGAATTAGAAATAGCCCCATTAGCCTCCGCAACATTTGCCCCTATGGATGTTCCACATCTCAATAGTTGTTTCGATAAAACATATTCTTTTTTTGAGACAATTAAATTCTTATAAATTCCAACAATTAGCAATGCAAAAGAATACGACTTTTCCGAAAGAGGATTATTAATTTCACTCATTGCTCATTGATAATAGTTTATTGTTTATTGTTTTTTAAGTTTACCTGGGTTTTGTTTCACAAAAGAATCCCAACCGGTATAACTTTTCCCAATCTCTACTCTTCCTGCGTTATAGAAATGGCAAACTGCCGCTGCCAATCCATCTGTAGAATCTAAATTTTTAGGCAATTCTTTTAAGTTCAACAAACTCTGAAGCATTTTAGCTACTTGCTCTTTGCTTGCATTTCCGTTTCCGGTTATCGCCATTTTAATTTTTTTGGGTAAATATTCGGTTATCGGGATTTCTCTAGATAATCCTGCAGCCATAGCAACTCCTTGAGCTCTTCCCAACTTCAGCATAGATTGCACATTTTTTCCAAAAAAAGGAGCTTCAATCGCAATTTCATCTGGATGAAAAGTGTCGATTAACTCTACCGTGCGTTCAAAAATGAGTTTTAGTTTAATATAAGGATCGCTATATTTCTGAAGCAGCAACTCATTAAGCTGCAAGAATTCCATCTTTTTATTCACCACCTTGATCAAGCCAAAACCCATAATTGTGGTTCCGGGATCTATTCCTAAAATAATTCGTTCTGTTTTCAAAAGCGGAAAGTCTTTAGCTAGCACCCATATTTAATAGTTTGTTTACTTTTGAATGGGCTTTACAAAGCTACATAATTCTAATTAGCAATTCCTTAATTCGCATTTTCTAATCTATGCAATTCTTTCTCCTCTTTCTTGCATTGATCTCTGCTGCATATTTCCTGCTAATGCTGCTGCTTATGTATGGATGGAAGTCGGTAAAAGTTTTTAAATCTGAAAGATTAGCAGCAGAAACTAAATTTTCCATCATTGTTCCTTTTAGAAATGAAGCTGAAAATCTACCCAGACTCTTACTCAGCCTTTCTAATTTGGAATACCCAAGTACACATTTCGAGATAATTTTGGTGAATGACGAATCTGAAGACAAATCACTACAAGTTTGCTTTCATTTTAAACGCAGCCATCCAGAGCTTCAATTCTCTGTGATAAATAATAAAAGAAAAACCAATTCTCCTAAAAAGGATGCCATTGTAACTGCGATAGAACTTTCAAGATTCGATTATATTCTAACCACCGACGCCGATTGTGAAGTTCCAGTTTCTTGGCTGCAACTGTTTAATGAATGTGTTTTACAGACCGATGCTAAATTGATAGCTGCCCCGGTAAGTTTTTTTAAAGTGAATACTTTTAAAGAGCAATTCTTAAATTACCTCATAGCCTTTCAGGAATTAGATTTTATGAGTCTTCAGGCAGTGGGAATTGGCGGCTTCGGATTAAAGCAGCCATTCATTTGCAATGGGGCAAATATGTGTTATGAAAAGAAAACTTATTATGAAGCTTCAGGTTTCGATGGAAATTTTGATATTTCAAGTGGAGACGATGTGTTCTTGCTTCAAAAATTTCATGAACTCAAATTAAAAACCGAATTTCTAAAATCGAAAAAAGCAGTTGTTTTTACCAAAGCACAAGGATCCATTTCGCAGTTGTATGCTCAAAGAATAAGATGGGCTGCTAAAACTTCAGCATATACTGCTCTTTTCCCTAAAATAATCGGGCTTTGCGTGCTTGTAATGAATCTTCTTATTATAATTACGATAGTGGTCAGTTTACTTCAATTAATCCCTTACCAAGGCTTAATGTTTAGTTTTCTTCTAAAGTTTATTGCAGATCTTGGCTTGCTCTATTTCTCTACGAATTTCTTCAGAAAGAAATACATTTTAAGCCATTATTTGTGGTGTAGTATCGTGTATCCATTTTTCTCCACAAGCGTGGCACTAATTTCCATGTTTTCAGGATTTAAATGGAAAGGAAGAAGTTTTAAGAAATAATATATCAATTTTAGTCTGAATCGAGCGCAGTCGAAATGCTCGAAGTGACCTTCCTCTGCAAAATTGTTGACTGATCACTGCTAACTTTAAACTGTTAACTGTTAATTGTTAATTGTTAATTGTTAATTGTAATTCTATTCCGCCTTTATAAGAATAGGCATTTTAAAAACACTGGAAACTGGAACGCCCCTTTTTATAGCCGGATAAATTTTAGGTAAAGAGTCTACACTTTGCTTTATCCATAATTCTAATTCTGGTAGCTGATTGGTAATAAGTGTATCCACGCTAACCGAATCTACAATTGGCCTCCCGGATTTGGAGATCTCCAAATACAGGAAAAGTGTATCATCTATAGACTGGGTTACAATTGGTTGTTTCTTGGTTAGATACGCATAAATAGAATTAGCAACGGTAGTCTCAAAGCAATTTCGAGCCTTTTCTATTTCTTTAACAGATTTACAGTTTTCGAAAGCAGGATATTCATCTACTTCTTTCCAATTTAACGATCTTGATTCCTGATCCAATACTTCTTCTGAAGTGATCTTCTTTGTTTCAAAATCCTTGCAACTTGTTAGAATAAGTAAAAGTAATAGGAGTAATGGTTTTCTCATATAGCTAACTATCTAGACTTTTGATTGTCAAAAATAGTGAAATTAAGCAGCTTAGGGAAAACTATTCCCCTTTTAGGTGCAATTCAGCTCTTATATCTTTCATTCTAGATCTGCTGAGATAAACCAAGTTTTCATTTCCGTCCTTTTCATATTTATTCAAATAAGCCTGATAGTGATTTAGCACGGTTTTTTGATCCTTAAAATAATTATCTGCCGCCACTGCTCGCTCATACAAGGCTCTTTCATTATTCGGATTTTCCTCTAATGCGCTGTTGCAATATTCATATGTTTTTTGATGATTTTCCTGAAGTTTATAAGTGAGTGCCAAACTCAGAAATTCAGAATCTACTGGTTGTTTTTTAATTAGCAAAGCCATGAGCAAATGGGTTTCCGACTTTTTTAGATCTCCCTGTTTTGCATATAATTTACCCAGATTGTAATGCGTGTCTGAGTTTCTATCTTCATAAGTCAGTGCCATATTATATTGTGTTATCGCATCTTCAAAATTATTCTGATTGTAGTAACAAAAACCCAATTTAGAATGCACAAATTCATTTCCTTGTGCCAGTTCTAATAGTTTTTCCAAAGGAGGAATTGCCAAAACAAAAGAATTCTCATTAAAATAAGTTTGTGCAAGAATAGAAAGAAGTGAGGCATTATTTGGATTAGTATTTAAACCTTGAAGCGCTAATTTTTCTGAAGTTGTAAAATCTCTATAACTCAACGCATTTTTAGCTAATTTGTACAAGGCTTGCTGATGCGTAGGCTCCAGAATTATGGTTCTTTCTAAAAAATCCAGATAGGTGCTATATTGAAGTTTTTCTTTGATCGAACCTAGCTTAAATTGAAATGAAGCATTTTTTGGATATTTTTCGGTAAGATTTTCAAATAAACTATCTGCTTTCTGAAGCTTACCTGCTTTCACCAAAACATCTCCATAAGATATAGTAGTTAAAAGTTTCTCTGGATGCTTTTCTAAAACCGACTTGTAATTATCCAAAACTATTTCTAATTCACCTTTAGCCTCATAATATCTAGCTAGTCGCAATTGTACCGCTTCAGTTGGTTCTGGAATCTTATTTAAGGTTCAATGGCTTCAGAATAATTCCCGATGGCATACAAACTATCTGCAATTAAAGTCGGAGTTTGAGCCCCGACTTTTAAAACTAACAATAGAATTAACACACTAATTCTTTTCATCTACTTCTTTAACTTTTTCAACCTGAAAAACTATAGGTAAAGAATACATAACTCCTACTTCTTTACCTTTTTGCTTTCCTGGGATCATTTTAGGAAGCGTATTAATTACTCGTATAGCTTCTGTTTCCAATTCTGGATGAGGAGCTCGGGCCCTTACCGATGTGATATCTCCATTTTTATCTATTTTAAATTGAACAATAACCCTGTTCACGCCAGTAAAACCTAGCTCTTTCCCTAAATTAGTATTGAAGTTCTTTTGCACATGTTCTTGAATCTTTTTAGAAACACAGTCCTTCATAGCACCCTCTCCATCCACATCTTCACAACCTGGAAAGATTGGGATTTGGTCTACAACTGCAAATGGAACATCCATAAAATCTTTTGAATCTTGAACTTCCACAACCTCAATGATTGGTTGGGTTTTTCTATAAGCTACATAATCTTCATAAGTTTGATTCTGAAATTTTTCTGAAATTTCATATAATTTATCATCTTTTTTCTTATTAGTTTCATTGAACATATTTTCTATATAAACCTTAAACCTATAAAATGCCTCCTTGGACTTTATATGTTCATCTTTATCTATCATAAATACATCAGCAATTTCAAAAAAGCTTGCTCCATTTGCTTTCATATTCTGCAATTCGTTTCTGTAATCCTTAATTAACTTTTGATCTTCTTCACTATAATTTGAAATATTAATTTCAAAATCGGTGGTTTGGGAGGTTGCAGATGTATAAGTCAACATCAGCATAATTAATGGAACTAAAACAAAATACTTAAATTTTGCGATGGTTTTAGATTGTGATTTTTGTAACATAACTATTCGTTTTTTGATTAATGAATGACTAAAAAATTGATTGATGAATGAAATATTTTGCGTGTTAAATGCAGTATTTAATAATTGCTGATAGTATTGTTTTTTTTCGGTATGCTTTACAACTTCCTTATCTGCAAGAAACTCATGCACGCCGGTAATATGAGATTGATAGATGTATACCAAAGGATTAAACCAAAAAACAATTCTTAACAATTCAAAAAACAGAAGATCGATACTGTGTCTTTGCTTTACATGAATTTGTTCATGAGAAATAATGGATTGCTTTTCTTCTGCAGAAAGGGATGCGCCCAGAAAAATGGTTTTAAAAAAAGTGCAAGCAATGGTAGAATTAGGTATTTCTATGATCTTAAATTCTTTCTCTATCCATATCTGCTGAAATTTGAACATTTGACTAAGGCTCACATACTTTTTAACGAATATGAAAAGAGAAACGAACACACCTAAAAAGTATATCAACGCCCACCAATTAAAAGTAGTTATTGCAGGGTTTATTTCTGCTGAACCCGGATCTACCGATTGGGAAATTACATTCCCAAGAACAACCTCTGGAAGCATTACGCCAATTGTCTCATCTGGAATCACATTTCCTAGGAGTTCTATTTTTAAAAAAGGAATGAGAAAGGCCAAAACTGGGGTTAGCAAAAGATAGCCCCGGTTATAACTGAAAAATGTTTCCTTTTTTAACAACACTTCATAAACCACTATAAATAGCAGCTGAAATAAAACAACTTGTATAATGTACGCTTGCATATTACTCCTCTTTATTAATTTCCTTTAAAATAGCTTCCAGCTCTTTGGTGTCCAAGTCATTCTTTTTCACAAAAAAGGAAACCATACTTTTAAAAGAACCATTAAAATAATTATCCATAAGCTTGTTCATACTCTGGTTACTATACGTTTCTTTATCTACCAAAGGAATATAGATATAGCCTTTCCCTTCTTTCCTGTGCCCTACAAAATCCTTAGACTCTAAAATTCTAACGATAGTAGACACCGTATTATATGCGGGTTTTGGTTCGGGCATCTCCTCCATGATTCCCGCAACATTTCCCTCTTTAAGTTGCCATAAGATCTGCATGATCTCTTCTTCGGCTTTCGTTAATTGTTTCATTTGGATTGAATATTGTTTAGCTAAGGTAAAACTAAATTATTAGTTGAACTAATGAATTAGTTTAAAGTTTTAAATATTTTGATAATTTAGCCGAAATCAACCACACTATGGATCTTATTTTAATACTTATTGGTGCCCTATTAATGATCGTTGGGCTTTTAGGAAGTTTTCTACCTGTACTCCCTGGGGTTCCCGTAAGTTGGTTAGGCTTATTAGTTTTACATCTTGCCCCATCCATCCCAATGAATTATTGGCTATTAGGTATCACCTTGGTTATAGCTGTTTCTATTTATAGTTTAAATCTCATGATCCCTGCAATGGGCACAAAGCGATTTGGAGGAAGTAGAGCTGGTATGATAGGAGCAACTATTGGTTTAGTGGTAGGTTTAATTGCTCCAATCCCATTCGGGGTTTTAATTGGACCCTTTGTTGGTGCTTTTGTAGGAGAAATTGTAAATAAAAGTAGTTCTAGATCCGCCTTAAAAGCAGCATTTGGCTCTTTTCTTGGATTTTTAGCTTCAAGTTTTATGGAGTTTGTAATTGCTTTTGCATTTTTACTTCTGTTCATCTATAAAGTTTGGGATTACAAAGAATTGATCGCTTTTTAGAATTTCATAAATCTTCATAAATCAAAAAAATTTATTTATTTCACAACCATTTAAGCTTTTCTGTCGTATATAATTATTATACATGTATATAAAATTAAAAATAATCATGTAAATAGACAAATTTTTGAATATTTGCATTTATTTAATATCTTAAACATGTCCTTTAAAAAACAACAAAGCCTAATATCTATACTATGAAGAGAAATGATTTTTTAAACACCTTAAGTGGTGGTCTTATATTAGTGTGCGCTGGTTCTTGCATGGTAAGTTGTAGCACTGGTGATGATGGAGCGGAAGGAACCCCTCGCCCCCCAACCCCCAATCCAGTTGCTGGAACAAAGGTTTCTGTTGTACTTTCATCCATGCCAAATGTGGGAGATCAGATAAAGTCTAATAGTGTGCTGTTCTTTAGAATTGCTGAAGAAGATATAGCCGGTTCGTTTATTGCTACTGAGGCAATATGCCCTCATCAAGGTGGAGCTTTGGTATGGAGAGTAAATGATAATAGGATCCAATGTCAGCTCCATTCTGCAACCTACAATACTAGTGGAAACGTGTTACAAGGCCCACAAAATTCTGCCGGATCTACCAGAATGCTTAAGATATATGCTAAAACAGTAGAAAACGGAAATTTGATTGCCACTGTTGGTTAATTTCTTAAATTTATTTAAACAAATAAATTAAGAAATGTTCAAATCGCAAAATTTACATTTAATAGTACGTTATACACTAGTAGTAATTGGCTTCCTATTAATTATTGCGAGTTTACTTTCTTTGGTTTACAATATTCCTAAATGGTATTTAAAAATTCTCGATTTTCCGCGTTTACAACAGTTTATATTAGGGGTTCTGGTGTTGATCTTATTTTTGATCAATAACAAAAAATGGAACTTTGCATCAATAGCCTTCTCAGTTGGACTACTAGCCTCAGTTTTCATCCATTTTAGCTTTATTTCATCCTATTTGGTAGGGGATAAAGTAGTTCAAACCATCAATTCTTCAGAAATTAATGAGGATAAAGTAGTATCAATTTTAATAGCTAATGTGCTTATTAAAAATAAAGATGCTAATGCATTTTTGGAAATAGTAAAAAATTCTAATGCAGATATGGTTTTAGCAATGGAGGTAGACAGTTGGTGGGTGCAAAAGCTCCAACCATTAACAGAAATGTACCCATATACTATATTAAATCCGTTGAATAATGCCTACGGTATGGCATTATATTCCAAATTTCGAATAAAGAAACACGAAATACAATTCCTTAATCATTCCAAAGTACCATCTTTTAATACCGAAATTATGTTAGCCTCAGGAGCTAGATTTAAATTTTACGGTGTACATCCCGTTGCACCATTTCCAAGTGATAAATATCCAGAGAATATAGGTGAAAAAGCAAAAGAGGAGCAGTCAGAAATTGCGCTTACAAAGGTTGGAAAACTTGTTTCTGGTAATGAAATTCCTACTATTGTAGCTGGAGATTTTAATGATGTTTCTTGGTCTAATACCTCTAGATTATTTGGTAATAACGCAAATCTGAAAGATGTACGGATAGGACGTGGACTTTATAATACTTTCGATGCACAATCCATGATAATGCGATGGCCTTTAGATCATTTCTTTGTTTCTGAAGGAATTAAAGTGATCGAGTTTAAACGTTTACCAAAATTTGGATCAGATCATTTTCCGTTATTCGCTAAATTCCAGATTGATTAACTGGGGATAAAAAACCATCAAAAAAGAAAAAAAACCAATATAATGGGCTTTTTCTTTTATAATTTTTAGAATCTAGCTGCATTAATCATCGTCTTCATCTTCTCCGTTTCCATCCTCTAAACTCACAAAATTTCCATTCTCATCAAACTCTAATTCTACACCATTATTAAGTGTAACTTCATAAGATCCATCTTCTTCAATTTCCGCCTCTATAATTGTATTATTTGGATAATTGGCAATTATATAATCCTTTATTATCTGAGGTAAATCTGCGGGATTTATATCTGTTTCATCTTCGTCTTGGTCATTATCATTCTCATCACGAGCCACGCCTAAAAAGTTTCCATCAGCATCAAAAATTAGTTCTACATCATTTTCTAATTCTATTTCATAATTACCATTGTTTTCAATTTCAGCTTCTTCAATTGAAATCCCAGGATAATTAGCGGTTATAAAATCTGTAATACTTTTTGGAAGATCAGATATATTAACATTATGATCTCCAAAATCATCATCTTGATCATTATCCTCGCCTAAAAAATTTCCTGCAGAGTCAAAAACCAACTCAGTACCATCGCTCAAGGTTATTTCTATATTTCCATTATCCTCTTCTTCAGCTTCTACAATAGTTAGATTTGGATAATTTGCAGTAATATAATTTAATATTTTTTGAGACAGAGTTGAAGTTCTTAAGTGGACATCAGCTTTAAATGCTACCGCATTTAGATCAACTTCATTTTTGACATCTTCATCATTAGAACAGGATTGTAACGATACTATACTTAATATCACTACATATAAAAATTTTAAATTTTTCATAAATATTTATCTGTATTAAAATGATTAGGTTCTCTAAGATAACAGTTTATAAATAGCATTATTGTATTTTAAAATAAATTTAGTAGCATATTACTCTTTTATAAATAAAAATGAAGGTAGAATTCAATAATTTGGTAAATCATCATCTATAAACACTACTAAAAGAAAAAAGCCCTTTTCCTATGGTTAGGAAAAAAGCTTCTCATTGGTTTGCGCTGTAAAACAGCGTCTTAACCATGTTGTCTCAACCTCTTGGGACACACAACACAACTTCATTATACTTGCTAAAAAATATTGTACAAAAAGAGCAATCTCGATGTAAACCTAGGTTTTCAAAGAGGGCTATTAAATAAACAATTTCTTCTTTTTAGTTTACAAAATAAATTTAGTGCATTGTATGGCTTACGGGGCAATGTGCGATAAAAATCCTTATTTTGAATTCACTGGTTTTATAAAACCACATTGAGATTTAAAAATTGGACAATTCCTCCTCCTGCATTAGTATTACAAACGGCTTAGATAAAACACCTATTATCATATTTATCCAAAAGCAACTATTGAAGGGTGACAAATGAAAAAAACACTAAATTACATTTGCAATAGATGTTTTTGAATGAAATAATGATTTAGGAGAATCTGAATCATGTAAAGACGTTCATACACTCAGTTATTTATCAAAAAAAATCTTATGAAATATAAATTTCTTGTATCAATTCTTGTCTTTTTTTTAAGTTTCAGTTTAATAGGGCAAGAGTATCCTACTCCTGTGGAAGGGGATTATGTAATTGATGAATTTAAATTTGAAACTGGTGAGCAATTAGAAAAGGTAAATCTTCATTATACCACACTAGGAAAACCAACTAAAGGTAAAGATGGGAAAATGAATAACGCCATTTTAATTAAACACGGTACAACCGGAACCGGACATCAGTTTCTAAGTTCTAAATATGCAGGAAATCTTTTTGGACCTGGTCAAACCCTAGATGCAACTAAATACTTCATTATCCTAACAGATGATATTGGCCATGGAAAGTCTAGCAAACCAAGTGACAGCTTAGGTATGGATTTTCCAAAATATACGTATAATGATATGGTTCTTGCTAACTATAAACTATTGACAGAACATTTAAAAGTAGACCATTTACGTTTGGTTACTGGTACTTCTATGGGCGGTATGCAGTCTTGGGTTTGGGGTTATACATATCCCAATTTTATGGATGCAATAATGCCTCTGGCGAGTTTACCGGTAGAAATAGCTGGGCGAAATAGAATGCAAAGAGCGATGATTGTTAAATTAATTGAAATGGACCCAGAATGGAAAAATGGAAATTATAAGGAGCAACCCAAGGTGGGTCTAGCTGGAGCTATTGGTCAATTAATGTTCATGGTAAGCAGTCCTTTACAGTGGCAAAATCAAGCCCCTACGAGAGTGGAATCTGAAGATATGTTAGACAAAATGGTAGCGCGATATTTGTCCATCATGGATGCTAATGATATGATCTATGCATTTGAATCGTCACGAAATTATAATCCTGCTCCACATCTTTCAAAAATAAAAGCACCTTTAATTGCTGTTAATTCTGCCGATGATCAAGTGAATCCTCCTGAATTAGGTTTAATGGAGCAAGAAATTCAAAAAATAGAAAATGCCAAATTTGTGCTGCTGCCTATAACTAATGAAACCAGCGGACATGGAACTCATTCGAATCCGGCAATCTGGGGAAAATATTTAGAAGAGCTAATGGCCATCTCAGAAAAAAAATAATTTATTTCAGCTTAGGATTAATCCCTCATTGCTGGTTTAATTTCCCGAGGCTTGACCCGAGGTTCTTAATTTTCAAAAAATCTAATTATTATGTGCTTAAATATTGGGGCAGTTATGGACTTTAGTAATCCCCAACTGCTTACTCTTGGTCTCTAAAATATAACCGATTTTAATCAACTTAATATCAATCTACTTTCTATTGCTTTAGGAATTTCAATGTTTTTTCATTCGGAAAACTTAGCTTCAGAAGGATTAAAGTATATTTAAAGCAAATATTTCTCTAATGAAAAACCTTTATACCCATTTTTTATTTGTTTTTATTTGTCTAGTTGGGTTTCAATCTTTTGCACAAATCCAGAAAGCTCCACCAAGCGATGAAGGAGATGGACCATGGCCTCAGTTTATTATAAGAGGCGTTACCTTAATTAACGGTAATGGTGCACCGCCATTGGGGCCCGTAGATATTGTGGTGGAAAAAAATATTATTAAAGGGATTTATACAGTAGGTTATCCCGGAGTGGATATCAAAGCTGAAGACCGCCCTCAGCTTATATCTGGCGGGAAAGAACTTGATGCAAATGGTATGTATTTGTTGCCTGGATTTGTGGATGCTCATGCACATATAGGTGGGGAAGCACAGGGAACTACGGCAGAATACGTTTTTAAGCTTTGGATGGCACACGGCATAACCAGCATTCGAGATCCTTCAAGTGGGAATGGTTTGGAATGGGTGCTAGACCAAAAAGCAAAGAGCGCCTCAAATACTATAACTGCTCCCAGAATTTTTGCGTACACCGCTTTTGGACAAGGTAGCAAGGAGGGAATTTCAACTCCTGCACAAGCAAAAGCTTGGGTTCAGGAAAATGCCAAAAAAGGTGCAGATGGAGTTAAATTCTTTGGCGCTGCTCCAGAAATTATGAAAGCCGCCTTAGAAGAAAATAAAAAACTAGGGTTGAGATCTGCTGCACATCACGCACAAATGGCGGTATCCAAATGGAACGTGCTCCACTCTGCAAGAGCAGGATTAACAAGTATGGAACATTGGTATGGTTTACCAGAAGCACTTTTTACAGACCGGACCGTGCAAAATTATCCTGCAGATTATAACTATAACAATGAGCAGGACAGGTTTGGAGAAGCTGGAAAACTATGGGCACAGGCAGCGGCTCCTTATTCTGAAAAATGGAATGTAGTGATGAATGAGCTGCTGGCATTAGATTTCACCATTGTTCCTACATTTAATATATATGAAGCAAGCCGCGATTTGATGAGAGCCAGGACCGCAGAATGGCACTCCATTTATACTTTGCCTTCATTATGGAATTTCTATCAGCCAAGTAAGATTTCTCATGGTTCCTACTGGCATTACTGGGGAACTGAAGAAGAAGTTGCCTGGAAAAAGAACTATCAATTATGGATGACCTTTATTAATGAATATAAAAACAGGGGAGGAAGAATTAGTGCAGGATCTGATTCGGGATTTATTTTCCAGTTATATGGATTTGCTTACATTCGAGAACTTGAGTTATTACGGGAAGCTGGCTTTCACCCATTAGAAGTAATTATGGCAGCGACCTTGAATGGAGCTGAAACACTTGGGCTTGGTGATAAAATAGGATCTGTAGAAATTGGAAAGCTTGCAGATTTTGTAATTGTGGAAGAAAATCCGCTAGAAAATCTTAAAGTTCTTTATGGTACCGGGGCCATAAAATTAACTGAAGACAATGAGGTAGTAAGAGTTGGCGGAGTAAAATACACCATCAAGGATGGGATTGTTTATGATGCAAAACAGCTTCTTAATGATGTTGAAAATATGGTTGAGGCTGAAAAGGAAAAATCGGGTTTTAAATTAAAGCAGCCGGGACAGCAGTAATTATTACTATAGCTAAATAAGATGTGTTACTTACGTTAATGAATGATAGAAATTATGCTTTAACCAATTCGAAAAATCAACTATAATATTTTGTAAATTGAAATTAAATAAAAATTTATGAAACTAAATTCAAGAATTCACGGAGCTATAGATTATGCAGTTGTGGTATTTCTATTTTTATCTCCTACCCTATTTGATCTTCCAGAAATCACTTCAATATTTACCTATATATTAGGCGTAATACACTTGTTATTAACGACGATGACGAAATTTGAATTTGGCGTTTTCAAGTTAATCCCATTTAGAATTCATGGAATAATTGAATTGATTGTTTCACTGGTTTTAATCCCGGTTGCATTCTATCTAGGCAATGGTGAAGGAGATGTATCACGAAATTTTTATTTAGTTTTTGTGATTGTTGTTTTTCTTACTTGGCTAATAACTGATTATAAAAGTAGTTCGGTAAATCCAAGTACAAATCGCTAATAGCAACTACTTGTAATTGGTGATATTAAATAGATTTTAACATTTAGTTTCTGAATCAAATTTACCTTAATTATATAGTACCCTGCGACTATCGCTGCAAATTGTCATGTGGCTTTAACAAGTTAGAAAAGTGTAAAGTATCCTGCTAGACGAATATTTCGAACAGACTGCTAAAAACTCTTTGTAAGGATCCTTTATAAAGATACATAGTCCACGCTACCTGCCTTAGCTAAGAATTCTGTTGCCTAAAAGCGCAAAAAAACCACACATATTAGCGCTTTTCTAACCAACTTACAAATTCAAGGCAAAAAAATCGAAAAATATAAAATGTTCCAAAACTTTAAACTTCATATATTTAAGTATTCGCTTAAATAAACATTTAATTATATATTTGCCTTATATTATTTTAAATTATTTAAAATCATGAAGAAGAATCTTGAAATTTCCTGTACCCGAAGTGAGGCCAATCACGAGCAAATCATTACTTGTCGAAGTGTAATTGCCAAAAGAGAAGATGATTTTTCTTTTATGAGCAAGATTTTGATGATTGCAGGCAATAAGGTAAGGTTGAAAATATTGTTTTTACTTGAAATGGAAGGGGAATTATGCCCCTGTGATATCGCAGATATCCTAGAAATGAGTGTGCCTGCAATTTCCCAACATATTCGCAAGATAAAGGATGCTGGAATTATCTCTTCCCGTCGGGATGGGCAAACCCTTTATTATTCATTGAATGATGGAGAAGAACATATACTCTCCGATATATTTCGAGGTATAAAAACAAATAAAATAGCAGTTTAAACAGGATAATAATAATTCCTAAATAATCAATTTAAAATAATCTCAAAAGAATGAAAATAAGTTCAAAATCTACAAAAAAGAACGACTCCTACAATCTTTTAGGGGCTGGTTTACTTACGACTACAGTAGCCTCACTTTGTTGTATAACACCTGTTTTAGCTCTAATCGCAGGAACAAGCGGAATTGCTTCAACATTCTCTTGGATTGAGCCATTTAGACCTTATTTGATTGGGATCACGTTTTTGGTGTTGGCCTTTGCCTGGTATCAAAAACTAAAACCAAAAACTCTAGAAGCGATAGACTGCTCTTGTGATACAGACGACCTGCCTGCCGGCAAGGCAGGGAAACCAAAATTCATACAGTCCAGAACCTTTTTGGGAATTGTTACCGCATTTGCTGTTGTAATGTTGGCTTTCCCTTACTATTCGGGAATTTTTTACTCGAACACACAAAAAGAAATAATCGTAGTTGACAAATCGGACATTCAAACAACTGAATTTAAAATCAGCGGAATGACCTGTGCAGGTTGCGAAGAAAACGTAAACCACGAAGTAAATAAACTCAACGGAATTGTAAACTCAAAAGCGTCCTACGAAAACGGAAATGCAATTATAATATTTGACAGAACCAAATCCAATGAAATGGAGATTGAGAAAGCGATAAATTCAATAGGCTATAAGGTAACCGACAAAAACCAAATCAAGTAAGATGAAAGAATACGATGTTTTTATAATTGGTTCTGGAATGTCTGGGATAACCATCGCCAATAAATGTGCTTCAAAAGGCTTAAGCGTTGGAATTACAGACGAATTACCTTACGGTGGTACATGTGCATTGAGAGGTTGCGACCCAAAAAAAGTAATTATAGGTGCTACGGAAGTTCGCGATTTTGCCCAGAGACTTAAAGGAAATGGGATAGATACCGTTCCAAAAGTCAATTGGGAAGATATTATGGCTTTTAAGCAATCATTTGTAGATGCCATGCCTCCTAAAATTGAAAAAGGATACAAAAATAAAGACATAGATACTTATCACACCTCAGCTACATTTTTATCTGGGAATACCTTGCAGGTAGGCGATGAAGTTATTGAAGCCAAGAAAATTGTAATTGCAACCGGAGCTAAACCAAGAGTCCTTGATTTTGAGGGAGGTAATTATGCGCTTTCAAGTACCGAATTCTTGAATCTTAAACATTTGCCTAAAACGCTGCTGTTTATAGGAGGTGGATATATCGCTTTTGAATTTGCACACATCGCTGCTCTTGCTGGTGCTCAAGTAACTATTGTCCATCGTGGTAAAAATCCCTTGGAAAACTTTGAACAGGATATTGTAAAACATCTGGTGGAAGCGACTCAAAATTTAGGGGTGAAATTAATTCTCGAAACTGAAGTCACTGGTATAGAAAAAATCGAAAAAGGCTATGAGGTGAAAGGAAACAAAGACGGTAAAGAAACCAAATTTAAAGCCGAAGCTGTTTTTAATTCGGCAGGAAGGCCACCTGCTATTTTTGATCTTAATCTGGAAAAAGCAAATATTTCCTATTCCAAAAAGGGGATCGAGGTGAATAACTATTTACAAAGCTCTTCTAATTCAGGTGTGTATGCTGCCGGAGATGCGGCAGATACCCGCGGGCTTCTTTTAACTCCTGTAGCGGTTTTGGAAGGTCACGTGTTGGCTTCTAACCTTATTAAGGGAAATAAAAAAGAAGTGAGTTACCCGCCAATGCCAACAGTAGTATTTACAATCCCCACAATGGCTTCCGTTGGCCTCACCGAAAAACAGGCGAAAGCGAAGGGAATAAAATATAAAGTGAACTATAAAGCTGCAGGCGATTGGTTTAATGCCAAACGATTGAATGTAGTTGAATACGCATTTAAAACTATAATTGACGAAGAAACTCAAACAGTATTGGGAGCACATCTAATAGGACCACATACAGAAGAAACCATAAATCTCTTTGCGATGGCCATAAAAACAAAGATGAAGGTTAATGATATTAGAACAATGATTTTCTCATATCCAACGTTGGCTTCGGACATACCACATATGCTTTAATAAAAAAATTTGAATGGAAACTATATTAAAATCAGAAATTACTTGTCCAAATTGCGGACATAAAAAAGTAGAGGATATGCCAACAAACGCTTGTGAATTCTTTTACAAGTGTGAGAATTGTAAAACAGTCCTAAAACCAAACGAAGGAGATTGTTGTGTTTATTGCTCTTACGGAACAGTAGCTTGTCCATCAATTCAGGAAAACAAAAGTTGCTGTTAAAAAGCCAGTGAGCAATATCGGTTAAGATCAAATAGCGGACAATTGTGTAAAATTGGCTAATTAAGATACGATGTAACAATCCGTTAATTCAACAAGTAGGTATTCTTATTTTACGCTACGTGCATTGAACAAGAACTTTAAACTATAAAAAGATATTGAACAAGTTAAAAACTGGAGAATTTCACGGAACACATTATCAAAAATCGGCTTTTGAAAATATTATTATTACAGATACAGAATACACAAATATTAAGGTTGATTAGGATTATCACGAAATGCATATTTTACCAATCTTCTTCAGGGAAAACTATTTGAATCCAATAAAAAAGAATCCTAATATTTAAAACCAGAAAGCCTAAAATTTCATAATTGGCAAGATATTCATTACAATTAAAACCATCCGGATTAAAAAGAGTATGTTTCTGTTTAATACCTCCGTGAAAAACCTAAGGGTATCGCAAATAATTTCATATTCATTATTTCATATTAATTGATTAATTAATTAATATGAAATAATAATATTAACAAAACGATGTGAATCGACATTATGTTAGAATTTTTTTCAGAAAATATAATGAATACCTAAAATCTTAGTTTAAGTATATAATTATACCTTTATATAAATTTGTTTTCTATCCATTATTAAAGCTATAAGCCAAAGTAATAGCATATAGAATACTGCAAAAAGCAAGGAGGCATTTAAAGGATCCAACCAACTTAGAAAAATATTGTTATATATTATAATTTTCACACTAACACCGTTAATATGTATAAGATGGAATAGACTTATGATTATTCCGGAAAGTATATAGATAAATAGAGGGTTTCTTCCAAAGACAATAAAAAAATAGTTCCATTTTTTAAAATTTAATAATTCTATAAATAAGATCAATATACTTAGGACCAACAAATCCCAGCCTGTAGAATAAATTACATAGGAGCTGGTCCAAATAGGTTTATTAATAGGAAACCAAAGATCCCATACCTGCGCGAGAATAAGCGCTAATAAGCCTATAACAAGCAATGTATAGAATGCTTTAGATTTATTTTTCGTTTTCTGAATATAGAGACCTACCAGGTAACCTGCCAGAACATTTACAATGGCCGGGATAGTACTTAGAAAACCTTCAGGATCAAATGGAATACCGAATCCATGATAAAGATTTTCCGGCCTAAAAATAGCGATATCCAGCTTCAGCGAAGCATTTCCGGTTAAACTATATGGATCTGCCGAATCGCCAAAGAAATACATTAAACCCCAATAAAGAAATAATAAGAAAACTCCAATTATAGAAATATTCCTTACGCTTAGATACTTAACAATTAAGCCCGCAGCGAAATAACAAAAGGCTATTCTCTGTAAAACCCCAAAAAATCGAACATCCCAAAAATTGATAATTTCCCAGTTGCCACTATCTGCTCTATAAAAAAATGGAAAGGCATTTAAAAGCCATCCAATTATAAAAATGATGAAACTCCTTTTAAAAAGTTTTAGAAAATAAGTGCTGTCTCTATCCTGAAATTTTTTAATACTAAAACTCATGGCATTTCCCACCACAAATAGAAAAGTAGGAAAAACCAGATCGGTAATGGTAAAGCCGTGCCATACAGAATGCTCAAACTGCGCATAAATATTATTCCAGTCCCCGGGTGTATTAACCATTATCATTAAAGCAATGGTCAGGCCTCGCAAAACGTCCAAAGAAGTATACCTATTCTTAATAGACATATAGTTTCTAATTCAAGTCAAATTCTAATTCAGAAAATAAATATATAAAATAATCTTAAATATCTAATTTTTTTCTAATTACAGATACTTTTTTAAATTTTTACATTAAGTTTAAAAAGTAAAATTAAATATGTTGTTTAGGAATTATTTAATCCTCAACTTCAGGTAAATTGAATTCCCGATTAATTTTGATAATACAATGACCTTATTAAAAATACATTCCATACTCTACAAAGATCTCACGAATACCAGTAACGTTGAAAAAAAGAAGCATTTTCAAAAATTGAGAATTTTAAAGTATCTCTATTTAAATGGCGTAAGCACGAATGCAGAAATGTGTAGTACCTTCAATTTAAGTCTTCCAACTTCTATGGCTCTTATAAACCAACTAACAGATGAGGGAATTATTGAAAAACAAGGACAAGGAAAATCTATAGGAGGTAGAAAACCTGATCTATACGCATTGAAAAAAAATACTTTTTTCGTTTTAAGTATTAGTATAGATAGGTATAATATTAAACTTGCTATTGTAGATAATTCCCATTCTATAATTTTAGAAGAGAATATTCCCTCTAAAATTTCTTCGAAAGTGAATATTGTAGATTTTTTATTTGAATACGCCAATAACCTAATAGAAAGTTCAAAGATTGAAACCGAAAAATTACTTGGTATAGGTATAAGTATGCCAGGATTGGTTTCATCTAAAGAAGGAAAGAACTTCACTTATTATTTAACCGGACAGGAATCGGAATCCTTGCAGGCAGCCCTAAAAAAAAGGTTTGACAAACCGGTATATATTCTAAATGATGCGAAAAGTGCCTGTCTGGCAGAATTTAGGTTTGGTTTGGCTAAAGATAAAAAGGATGTGCTGGTAATCTCTATGGACTGGGGAGTGGGGCTGGGAATTATTATGGGAGGAAAGATGCATACCGGGGTTTCTGGATTTGCCGGAGAATTTGGCCATATTCCTATTGTTGAGGATGGCGAACTTTGTCACTGCGGAAAAAGAGGTTGCCTGGAAACTATTGCCTCCGGTCTCGCGTTAGTGAAAAAGGCCAAAAATGGACTAATTTCCGGGGAGAACTCACTTCTAAAAATGATGATAGAAGATGATTATGAGCGGCTGGATCCTGAATTAATTATTGAAGCCGCAAATCGCGGAGATCAATTCTCTATTAACCTCCTTTCAGAAATAGGAATTAATCTGGGAAAAGGTATTGCCATACTTATCCAGATTTTTAATCCTGAGTTAATTGTTGTAGTAGGAAAGATCGCGGAAGCAAAAAAGTTTATTACGACTCCCATTCAGCAATCCATAAATACGTATTGCATGATTCAACTTAAAGAAAAAACAAAAATAAGCCTCTCTAACCTGGGAAGGGATTCCAATTTACTAGGTTCTACGGTAGCTGTGGTAAATAATGTAATTAAAAAGCATTTGGCAATGGAAAAGGCGGAATTAAACTAAACCTATCTCAAAACTATTTTTTTTATGGCAAGACTAAACCTTTTAGAGGAAACTAGATTTGAAAAACTTCCGGTAAATGTATATGCCTCAGAAACTGAAGCTGCAGAAAACGTAGCCCGGAATATTGCCCAGATTATATTAGACAAGCAGAAGTCGGGTCAACGTGCGGTGCTTGGTCTCGCCACCGGCTCTACACCTATTGAGGTTTATGCCAATTTGGTAAAAATGCATAAAGATGAGGGTTTAAGCTTTAAAAATGTTGTAACCTTTAATCTAGATGAATATTATCCCATGCAACCAGATACCGTGCAAAGTTATGTGGCTTTCATGGATGAACATCTGTTTAGCCATATCGATATCGACCGGGAAAATATTCATATACCAGATGGAACTTTAGCCAAAAAGGATATTGCAGATTATTGCCTGGAATATGAAAATAAAATAGAATCGCTGGGAGGTTTAGATCTCCAAATTTTGGGAATAGGTAGAACCGGGCATATTGGATTTAATGAACCTGGGTCTGCACCCAATTCTGGTACAAGATTGGTAACCCTGGACGACCTTACCCGAAAAGATGCTTCAAGGGATTTTGGAGGAAAGGAAAATGTTCCTACAAAGGCTATTACCATGGGTGTAGGAACTATTTTTAAGGCACGAGAAATTATCCTAATGGCGTGGAGCAAGAAAAAAGCTTCCATTATTAAAAAAGCCGTAGAAGGAGAAATTTCAGGAAAAGTACCTGCCACCTATTTACAGCTCTCAGATAATGTACATTTTGTTCTGGATCAGGATGCCGCTTCAGAACTAACGAGATTCAATACTCCCTGGTTAGTAAAGGATTGCGCCTGGGATAAAAAGCTTGTAAAAAAAGCAGTTATCTGGTTATCATTAGAAACTGATAAACCAATACTAAAATTAACCGAGGAAGATTATAACAGTAACGGGATGGCGCAGTTGGTAACAGAACAAGGACCAGCTTACGATATAAATATTGACGTTTTTAACCAATTACAGCACAGTATTACAGGCTGGCCAGGTGGAAAACCAGATGCCGATGACAGCCAGCGACCTGAGCGAGCTGATCCTTCCCATAAACGAGTAGTTATTTTCGCTCCCCATCCAGACGATGATGTAATATCTATGGGAGGTACTTTTATAAGGCTGGTAGACCAGGGTCATGACGTACACGTGGCATATCAAACTTCCGGAAACACCGCGGTATGGGATACAGATGTTCTTAGATATGTAGAATTTGCCTTAGATTTTAAAAGCAGTATAGGTGAAGACACCTCAAAGCTTAAAAATATTTACACCGAAATGCGCGAATTCCTGAAACGGAAAAAACCAAATGAGATTGATCTTAACGAAATACGAAAAGTAAAGGGTTTTATAAGAAAATCTGAAGCATTTGCCGGGGCGAGATACGCAGGTCTGGAAGACAAAAATATACATTTTATGGAACTTCCGTTTTATGAGACAGGCAAGAGGGTTAAAAACCCATTGAAAGAAACCGATATTAAAATAACTATGGACCTTCTCCAAAAAATAAAACCGCATCAGGTTTTTGCAGCCGGAGATTTTGACGACCCTCATGGAACACATATAGTTTGCTTTAAAATTATTCTGGAAGCGTTAAAACGTCTGAGAAAAACAAACGAATGGACCAAAGATTGCTGGTTATGGATGTATCGGGGAGCCTGGGACGAATTTGAAACATATGAAATTGAAATGGCGGTTCCACTTTCTCCTAATGAAGTCCATAAAAAGAGAAATGCCATTTTTCAGCATCAATCTCAAAAGGATCGGCCGGTATTTCCAGGAGATGATGAAAGGGAATTTTGGTTAAGAGCCGAAGAACGCAATAGGGAAACAGCCGTTAACTATCATAAACTTGGATTGGCTAATTATGAAGCAATGGAAGCATTTGTACGATGGGAATTTTAATTTAAGTTTCGCTCTAATTATATAGCTAAGGAATTAAGTCTTGCTTTTTTTGAAAGATAATTTCCGTTTTTCGAATTTTCAAGATGGTATAGAAATTAAAAAATCCCTGCGGTAACGCACAGGAATTTTTTTATGAAAGTCCAAAGATTTTATTTTATTACTACTCGCCAGGACTAAAATTTGAAAACACATCTCCTGCCTGCTCCGCTTTTGATATATTATTCCATTCAATTTCTGGGTTTTGAAAGAAATTCACACCCATATATCCCAATCTATTCCCCTGCATGCTCAGCCTTTTTGCAAAATCTGAAAAATCCCGCTTGCTCAAGGGTGTCCATGCAATTTCGGCAACTGCAGTCAATCGCGGCCAGAACCTGTCATCCATCGCCTGGTTGCTGTGAACTTTTTCAGTCCATACCGGCGCTTCTACACCAATCACCATGGGGTTGGTATTTAAAAAATTATAAACTTCCTTAATGGTGATCCCATCCTTTTTACACCAGGTGGCTACATCCTTTTGTCCAGGAGTATTTCCGTGGTCAAAATAGAACTGAGAACATATAGATTCTATTACTTTTACATCCACTACACTTTCTGTCTTTCCATTCCATTGCTGACTTATAAATGAATCGCTAACTTTGGCCTGAGTTACTTCTTCCCATCCAATTGCTATTTTATTGTAATGCCTAACTATGGAATCTGCCTTCACCACGAAGGTTTTATATAAAGGGTCTTCAATTTCATCTCCTCCTATATGTATCCAAGGACCTTTTGTAATTTCAGAAAGTTCTCCAATCACTTCAGAAACAAAATCATAAGTGGCAGGATTTTTCAGACAAAATTTGCTCCAGCCTACTTCTTCACCAGAATATGGCTCTGGTGGAGTTGCTTTTTTGGGATTTATATTTGAATTATTTTCACAATTTAATTCTGGATAAGCCGCCAGTGCGGCATATATATGACCTGGCATATCAATTTCCGGAATAATTATGATATTTCTCTCTAATGCATAATCCTGAAGTTCCTTATATTCTTCCTGGGTAAGGTAGCCAGATCTACCGCCCGTCACTGAACCCCTGGACGAAACTTGGGTTAGCTTTGGCTTGCTTTTAATCTCAATTCTCCAGCCCTGATCATCTGTAAGATGTAAATGCAGTCGGTTGAGCTTATACAGAGCCATTCTATCCACATGATGCTTTAGGTATTTCAAATCAAAAAAGCTTCTGGCCACATCCACCATAGTCCCCCTCCAGGAATACTCGGGTTTATCTGAAATACTTACCTGAGCTAAACTTATTTGTTCAGAGGAAAGTTGTTGATTTTCTATCCCCGCCGGAAAAAATTGTCTTAAAGTCTGGATAGCATAAAGCAAACCGGCTTTCGTACCGCTGTTAAGCTGTATACCGTTTTCGGTAATTTCGAGATTATAACCCTCTTCTCCTAAACTGGATTTTAAAGAAGGATTTAATGTGATATTCCAGTTACCACAATTATTTCCTGATGTAACAGTGGCAGCAATATTTGCACTTTGCAAAAGTTTATGAAGCCAAGAAGCCGCCACTTTTCCCCCATCATTAAAACATATAGTATTAGCTTTTGGAACTTTATAGGCCTTATTCTCCCATAATAATTTTGCAGGTAACGGAATTATAGCGGGATGTAAAAGCTGAGTATTGACAGTAGTGCTTTTTATACTTTTACATGAATTAAACATAAAGCAGAAACACAGCAATAAAAAAACTGAAAGTTTAAAAGATTTAAGTAACATAGGCGAAAAATTTAATTAATATATTTCATTAATAAGATTATGTTATTCGTCATCCGTTGTTCAGGATTAATATCTGAAACTTCAATAAAAAGTTGAGATTGTTTTTGGCATATATCTTCAAAAAACCACTTTCCTTTTACCTGAGTGGCTTTAATGGAGTGTCTTATACCTGTATCCTCAGGACCATGGACCACTTTCTTTCAGACCACGCCCATCCTTCTTTTATACCGGTAATTTTGGATTTTATAATACGCTCCTGCGATTCATCAGAGGGAGTAGGAAAAATAAATTCATCAACAATATGGGAATATACAACAACGCCAATATGGATGCTGGTAGCTCCAATATTAATTCCGATATGGCATTCCCTCATGAAAATAAATAATTCTGATTCTTAAAAAACTCAATAGCTAAATATATCTATAAATTAACTAACCCCCTTATTTTCCACAGAACATATTACACTTAAAAAAATTTAAGACAAACTTTAAGCTCTCAATTATTCTAAAATTTTAAAACTGAATTTTTTATGAAACTGAATTGTCTTTAATAAAAATTTAACAAATCTAAATTAATTAAATAAATTTTAAAATAAACTTTATAAAGTTTGATTATAGTTTCACCCCGCGTTTAAATAAAGGAAGATCTTTAAATAAAAAGGATGCTTTATAGAGTGCACGAAATTATCTAAAATAGTCAGTAATATTAAGGATTGGACAGCTTAATTATTAAAAAGGAGAATACAAAAAAAGTATGTAAACAATGCCTAAAATTTATGCAAAAACTTTCCTACTCCAATGTTCTATGTATATTTACTATTGCAGTAGGTCCCATTTAGATTATTTTATTGACAGAAACACAGATAACTGTTAGAAATAATATTTTAAAAAACAGCGAATTATGAAAAATAATCTTTCGGAATTGATGTGTTTAGATATTTATTCCTCCTCCTTGTCAATCGAAGAATACGACAAAATTAAGCCTCAGATTAAACTATCAAAAGCTAGATATATGTCATTATTAAGTTGGGATATTTTCAGTGAGAACTATTTTAAAACCCTGGAGAATTTAAAAATAGAAAGAGACATCAAAATGGTAAAATTATTTGCTGAAAAATCTAAATGGAAAAACGGAATCGATATTCTTTTTAAAAATCAAGATTTTGATGCCTTAATTATAACAGATGCAGAACAGAAAATTGTTTGGGTTAATGATGGCTTCACGCAAATGACAGGATACAGTAAAACATTTGCAATTAATAAAAAACCTCATTTTTTACAAGGCGTTAATACTTCGCCAAAAACAAAGAAGAGAATTAGGGAAAAATTAAAGGATTTAAAACCATTTACAGAAATCATAATAAATTACCGAAAAGACCATACACCGTATGAGTGCGAAGTTAAAATCATTCCAATGTATAGTGAAAATGTAACTCACTATTTAGCAATAGAAAAAAAGGTTGGATAGATGTAGTGTAGCGAATTATTATAAATGGAAAACAATTAGGCTATAAGATTTTTTATAAATTTTATCTCTGAACCTTTAACTAACCAATCTTTGAAGGTAAATCGCACGATAGATAAAAAGTCCGATTTTTTTACAAACTTAGACAAATATCTGCTTTTTAAAAATGGTCTCCCGAGTTTTGCTAATTGAGAGGTTTTTTTTCTAAACTTAAAACCAAGATACTAATAATAACGTAAGTATCTATGAAAGAGACACTTTCACTGGAATTTAATTTAATTAATCAGTTATTATGAAAAAACTTATCCTTTTAACCATGTTCTTAGCCGTATTTTTTACGAGCTGCGAAAAAGAATCCTATGAACCGACACCTCAAGAGCTAAATGCATTACAATCAGACGAAATCACATCTAAGGCCCATGTAGACAACAGTGTTTTTGTTTCTTCTAACACCAATGGTATGTTAACTTCCTTCAATATAGGAACTGGTCTTGATAATCCGACTCCCAGAGCTTTTTCCTTACCTTACGCAGATGCCGATGGTATTGTTTATGATGAAAAAAGAAATGCCCTTTATCATGTAAATAGAAGTGATGACAGGCTAGTGGCACTTCCTAATATATCTAGTTATGTTGATGGTGATGCAATAATTCCTAGTGCAATGGGTCCAGCTTCATTTATGCAAGGTAGGGAAGCAACTATGTATAACAATAAAGTTGTTGTAGCAGACGATCAAACCCCAGGACAACTTAAAAGTTACCATGTTAACATTGATAACATTAGTGGATACAGAGAACATCAAGTAAATTTTGAAGTATGGGGCATCCAAGTAACGGATAAGGATCTTTGGGCTATTGTAGATGAGACAAATAAGGTTGCCTATTTCCAAGATTTCTTTAAAGCCCAATCGGGACAACTTGCCGCAACTTCAATGGTAGCTATCGAGGGTCTTGTTAGGACGCACGGGTTAAATTATGATGAACACAGTGATATTATGGTTTTGACCGATATTGGAGATCCAACTAATGGAACTGATGGTGGTTTGATTATTATCACGAATTTTAAATCGAAAGTTATGATCGCTGGAAATGGAGGAACTATTCCTATGACTGGTCAAATTAGGATTTACGGTCCATCGACTGAACTTGGAAATCCTGTGGATGTAAGGCTAAGCGTTGAAAAAAATGCGATTTTTGTAGCAGAGCGTAAACAAAATAATGGGAAATTTTTAATATTTGAATATCCTACTTCGGGAGGGGATATCAAACCATTATCCTCGACTTTGGTTGCTGGAGCCACCGCTGTTGAAGCTGATTTTAAATAATCGCTGTAAATAAACTAAAAGTAATCACATTTAAAAGCCTTCTAATTAACTAATTTGGAGGTTTTTAAATTTATAGTTCCAAAAGGGTATCTTGGAGAGAAGGACTATTATTTGAGGATTTCGAAAAATACGAAAAACCTGTATTTAATTTTTCTCGTATATATTTATAAAACTTAAAATAAGATTACAAAAAAAATAAATATTATTGATGGTAACATTTACTTAGATTTATAAATAATAAATCAATCAGATTTCTAAAATAAAAAAAATAATGCACCCTACCTACAGATTCTTAAGCTTTCTCATAATCATCTTAATGGTAAATGTTGGTTTTGGGCAAGAACTATATCAGACTACTTCAGCTGAACTGGAATTTTATTCCGAAGCTCCCATAGAAGATATTAAAGCAGCATCCAATAAAGGAATTTCTGTAATAAATCTTGAAACTGGCGCGATAGCTTTCCAAGTAAAAATAAACACATTTCAATTCGAAAAAGCTTTGATGCAAGAGCATTTTAATGAAAATTATATGGAATCGGAAAAATTTCCTAAAGCAAGTTTTAAAGGGAAAATGCAAAATGTTGATATTTCAAGTAATAGGGAGCAAGTAATAATTATAAAAGGAACTCTAACGCTCCATGGTGTAACCAAAGAAGTTGAAATTCCTGCAAATTTTCAGCTGAATAATAATCAAATCAAGCTGAATACGACCTTTGTTGTTGCCTGCAAAGATCACAATATTAAAATTCCGAAATTACTTTGGCAAAATATTGCTGAAACTATTCAGGTTCAACTAAATGCAAACTACCAAAAAACCTAATTATGAATAAATTATTACTCATTGCTTTTTTTCTTTTTTCAACTGTTTGCATTAGCCAAGATGTAGATTCTTTAATGAATGAACTTGCACAGGATTCCAGACCAGATAGAGTTATAGCAACCTTTAAAAGCACTAAACTTGTGCTTTTACAAACTAATGAAACACAGAAAAAAAACGACCTTGCTTTTTGGGTTGGACATAGATTTGGGGATATAGGGGGAGAATTTGGAGGTTCTAATACCTTATATGGACTAGATGTAGCTACAGATCTTTATTTGGGATTTGATTATGGCATTACAGATGAGCTAACTATTGGTATTGGACGAAGTAAGTTTAATGAATCTTATAATTTACTGGCCAAATATAAATTATTGCAACAAGAAGAAGCGGGAATTCCAGTTTCTGTCACCTTGTTTGGCCAAAGCAATTGGATAACCCGGGAAGAGTTTCAAAATAACGAGTTCCCAAATCAGTCTGATAGGATTTCACATTTCGCACAAATAATAATTGCTCGAAAGTTTTCCTCTTCGTTCTCATTTATGATCAATCCGGGATTCTTAGCCCGATCTCAAGTAATGGATCCGGAAGATTCAGAAAATATGTTTGTGCTAGGAATGGGTGGGAGATTGAAACTAACCAAACGTTTTTCTTTAATCGCAGATTATACTTGGGTAAACGGACTTGGAAAACCTTCCAATCTTGATACCAAATATTATAATCCATTAGGTATTGGTATTGAAATAGAAACTGGGGGACATGTTTTTAGTCTTAATTTCCAAAACGCACCTTATATAATAGAGAATAATTTTATCCCAAATACTCAGAAATCCTGGGAAGATGGTGGAGTTCGTTTTGGATTTGCTATTTCCAGAAACTTTTATATCGGCAAGAAAAGACCCTAAAACGAGAATCTGTGGGCAAGTCCACGAGTTATCCCGATGGTTCGGGAAAAAATAATTTTAAAATTCGAGGTAATCCTCGAGGAACTAAACCCTCCATGAGGGATTAAAATTAACCTTTAAATAAAAAATATTATGAAAAGAGACGAATTTTTAAGCACTGTAAGTAGAGGGTTGATTTTGGTTTGTGCAGGTTCCTGTGTTGTAGCCTGTAGTAGTGGGGATGATGGTGGAGGGATTGCTCCTCCTGTGACTCCTCCGCCAAGTTCTGGAACAAAAGTTTCGGTTGCACTATCTAGAATGCCGAATATTGGAGATCAAGTAACTAGCAACGGAGTATTGTTTTTTAGAATTGCAGCAGGAGATTCTGCTAGTTCATTTATCGCAACAGAATCTGTTTGCCCTCATCAAGGTGGTGCCTTGGTTTGGAAAGCAACCGACAATAATATTCAGTGTCAATTGCATTTTGCCGAATATGATAAAACCGGAGCTGTGTTACAAGGACCACAAAATTCTTCAGGTAGTACAAGGATGTTAAAGATCTATGCAAAAGTAATAGATGGAGGAAATATAGAAGCTACAGTGAGCTAAAGCTGAGATAATAAATTTGCTCTTAAATTTGAAAAAATTATATCTCGTATATTGAAAATAATGATAAGGAAGTGCTTATGGAGAAAGATAAGGTCTATAAAGTAGATTTGACTCCATTGTCTACCAGTAATTACTTTAAAAAAGGACATCGCATTCGAATTGAAATATCTAGTAGTAATTTTCCACGTTTTGCTCGTAATTTAAATACTGGAGGTAATAATTATGATGAAAAGGAAAGTGTAATCGCCCATAATAATGTGCATCATTCTTCAAAATATACCTCTCAAATAAAGCTACCAATGATTTCTAATTAAAGCTTTATATAAAAAACTTTGAACAAAATTAGATGAAAATTGTCCCAATTTTTCATCTAATTTATTCTCTTTATACTTCTACCAACCTCCAATCCAGCAAAAGAAAAGCTATTTTTTATGATTAGAAAAATAGAGAGAAATCGAGGATTAAATTTCACTTCGAAAAATTTCCTATTTTTCTATTTTAAAAGCAATAGCATCAATCTCCACAGCTTGGCCTCCGGGTAACTCCTTCACTGCAACCGTTGATCGAGCAGGATAGTGACCTTCAGAAAAATAACTTTCATAAACTTCATTTACAGCTTCAAAGTCACTCATTTTTATCAAGAAAATCGTCACTTTAACAATTTCCTCCATTGAATAACCACTACCTTCAACTACATTTTTCAGATTATCCATAACCACTATGGCTTGTCCTTTTATTTCTCCCAAAAATCGTTCTCCTGACACAGGATCTTTTGTTCCTTGACCTGAAACAAAAAGCTGTTTTATATTCTCTAACTGCACTTCCACTGCAGGAAAATACGCGCCTGAAGTCACAGAATTTTTTGGCTTATGACGAATTATTTTCATTCTATTTTAAGATAAATTCAAAATTTTAGAGATAGCTGTTTCAATTTTTTCTAGCTTAATTTCCTGCACATTTGCTTTTTGATACTTCAAAACTTCAGAGTCCTTTAAGCCTGAACCCGTTAGCATCATTACAACTGAGGCATCTTTTTCTATTTTACCTGCTAGTCTTAATTTTTTGATAGCAAAAAGGCTTGTTGCTGATGCTGGTTCCACGAAATAACCTGATTCTGCAAGTCTTTTTTGAGACTCAATGATTTCTTCCTCCGTAACATCTTCAGCCAACCAACCATATTTTCTAACTTTATCAATTATTTCATCTCCTCCCATCGGGTTTCCTGTGGTTATCGCTCCGGCAATGGTATGAAAGTTTGAAAAAGGAATAACATGCTTTTTGCCTTTTTTGATAGCACTCACGATAGGGCTATTATTATGAGCTTGAACAACAATCATTTTTGGAAGATTTGTGATAATTCCAGTTTCTTTTAATTCTCGATAGCCTTTGAAAATACCTCGAATATGACCGCAGGCTGATGTAGGAACAGCAATATAATCTGGCACTTTTCTTTCAAATTGTTCAAAAAGCTCAAAAGATACCATTTTATAGCCTTCAACGCGAATTGGACCATTCCCCGAAACAATCCTTAAATTCATTTTTTTAGCTATACTTAACACCTTCTTTTTCATTTCAGAATAATCTGGAGCTATGATTTTCATTACATTTGCTCCATGAATCCCCATGGCCATTATTTTCTCTTTTGGTGTATAGTCTGGGACAAATACAATTACCTTTATTCCAGATTTAGCTCCATAAGCAGCAATTGAAGCCCCCATATTTCCTGTAGAAATAGTGGCGGTTACAAATTCATTCATTTCTTTCGCCATAGCGATACATGCTAAAGAGCCTCGATCTTTAAAGCTCCATGTAGGATTCTGTGTTTCATTTTTTAAATAGAGATTGTTCAAATCAACGAAATCTAGAAGCTTTTTATCAGCTTTAATCAATGCTGTATTTCCTTCGCCCAGAGAAATCGATTCGTCAATAGTTGAGAAAGGCAAAAAATCTACAAAACGCTGCCATAAATACTTACCATCCCTGATTTTTGCGTTTTTAATTCCCTTAATTTTGACCTCTAAAGATTCTCCATTATTTGCGAATTCTTCAATTCTTTCAAAAGGATATATTTTATCTGAAATGGTAGAGACTAATTTAATTTTGTTTGTCATGAGAATGTTTAGAAAAAAATTATAAGATGTCTTTAATTTTTTGAAGATACTGAGTAAGAAAACCCTATTTTCTTATTCTTCTACTTGAAATAGTTTAAGCGCATAATCAATAATTACATGAGAATTATAATCCCAAAAGATAAAAAAATTACTGCGCATATTACCTGTCAAAAGCATCTTTCAATTAGTTAATGAACAATTATGCCTATACTCCATCATACTTGCGTTAGTATTGTGCTATAAAAACAAATATATTTATAACAATGTGAGAGTATTTAGACTTTTATAAATATTCACTTAACGAATATTTGTATCGTCTTAATAAAGCGAATTGTTTGATTTTAAAAAAAAATAATTTATTAGATATCTATCATTTCTTTTTTGCTCAAGCTTTTATGGCCTAGGTTTATATCATCAGATGCATTTCTAACAAAGAAATAATCATATTAGCAAACGTACAAACAAGGCAGGAAAGTGAAACAGGAAAATTACAAAACGGGATGGTTGTAAACCTTTGGTCTAAATACATTTCGAGATCAATAATTTCAATGTACATTACGACAGTTAACGACTCAGGCAGATTTTCTCTGTTAAAGGCCTTAATTTTTACGCCGCCTGGACCAATTAAAAGTCAATTTAAAGCTATTTTTACCCTATGAATATTTCCCTAAAAAATCAAAGAATCCTTGTTACAGGAGCTTCCCGCGGAATTGGTAGAGCCATTGCAAAGCAACTATCCGAATCTGGTGCGGAAGTAATTATCCACTACAATTCTAACAAGTTAGAGGCTAATAAATTGAAAAATGAGCTTCAAAATCAAAGTTTTACAGAGTCCTGCGATCTTTCAGATTCCTCTCAGGTGAAAGGATTCATTCCACGTTTGGTTCAAAAATATGGTGCGATAACTGCGCTGGTAAACAATGCGGGGATTTCCCCAAGTGCAGAAGATACATTGCCTACGGATGAATGGTTAAAAATTTGGGAACAAACTTTCTCTGTAAACACAACGGCTGTCGGAATTTTATGCAAAGAATTTATCGATCAGGCCAAACCTCAGCAGAATGGTCGAATTGTAAACATATCTTCACGAGCAGCTTTTCGTGGGGATACCACAGATTATATAGCCTATGCCGCCTCCAAAGGGGCGATCGTAAGTCTCACCCGATCTATTGCCAGACATTACGGAAAGCAAGGGATCAAAGCCTTTTTGATCGCTCCTGGATTTACCCGCACAGATATGGCAAATGCCATTTTGGAAGAATACGGTGAGGACTTTGCTTTGAAAGATATCGCGCTAAATGAACTTACAACCCCGGAAGATCTCGCACCCATGATCACCTTGCTTTGTTCTGGATTGGCAGATCATGCCACCGGAACTTCGATTGATATGAACGCTGGATCATACGTTCGGTAAAACCTCATCTACTATTAACTCATTTTTTTTCGACAAATTATATAACAAACTTATATTAGATTTAATAAACGATGAATCAAAAATGCTACACTTAATTCAATACTTCATTAAATCCAACACATTAAAACAATATTTTTACTTCAAATTTGGAAGGAACAAATAAAATAAATATTACAAATACGGCTAAAGCAACTACTATGGATATTAAAATCACTAAAACCAAAAATTCCAAATTGAAGGATATAGACTTCAACAATATTCCCTTTGGCAAGTATACCTCAGACCATATGTTTATTATGGATTATGCTAATGAGAAGTGGGGTGATTTCAGAATTATACCTTATCAGAGTTTACAGCTAGATCCTCAATCTAAAGCCTTACAATATTGCCAGTGTATTTTCGAAGGTATGAAAGCAACCATTGGTGCAGATGGCATTCCAAAACTGCTACGCCCGGATTTAAATATGGAACGGTTTAATCTTTCTGCAGAGCGTATGTGCATGCCTGCGGTACCGGCCGATCTGTTTTTATCAGCATTAAAAGCAATTACCAGTTTAGAAATAAACTGGATCCCAAAAGCAGAAGGAAGTGCCTTGTACCTGCGCCCTACTATGGTAGCCACAGAAAGTTCGTTGGGTGTAACTCCTTCCAGTACGTACACGTTTTATATTTATACTGCTCCCGCACAGCCTTATTTTTCTACACCTACAAAATTAATTACAGAACAAACATTGATTCGGGCTGTACCCGGAGGTACAGGTGAAGCTAAAACAGGTGGAAATTATGCAGGATCACTTAAGGCTAGTGAGTTAGCCAAACAAAAGGGTTTCGATCAGGTTATCTGGCTAGAAAGCCCTAAATTTAAAAAAATACAGGAAGCGGGGATGATGAATTTGTTTTTTGTAATTGGTGACACCGTAGTGACACCAGCACTTAGCGGTGCTATTTTAAAAGGCACCACCCGTACTTATTTTCTTGATATTCTTAAAGAGAAAAATATCAAGGTAGAAGTAAGGGATATTTATATTGATGAAATTATAGAAGCATACCAACAGGGAAATTTAACTGAAGCTTTTGGTTCTGGCACCGCAGCGGTGGTTTCCCATATTTCAGAAATTACCCATGGCGATATCTGTATGAAGTTAGCAAATGCTGAAAAAGCAGAAATCAGTAACATGTTATATCAAGAAATTAATGGTCTAAGAGCAGGAACTATAGAAGACAAACGTAATTGGTTAGTACCAGTTTTTTAAATATTTTTATTAATCAAGATCCTGGGGGTAAGCCACAGGGAATAAGACCCTCAATGAGGGATTAAATCAAATAATAGTTATGCAAAAAATTAATTGGAGTAACATCCCAGTAGAACAGGTAAATCCAAAAATGAAAAGACAATTCATTCATGGAGAAAAAGTAATGATTGCTAGAATGGAATTTGAGGACGGATTTACTGTGCCTTGGCATTCTCACGACAATGAACAAATAACCGAAGTACAGGAAGGAGTCCTTCGTTTTTGGTTTGATGATGATGAAGACAATCCTATAGAAATATTGGCTGGGGAGGCAATTATTATTCCCGGTAATCGCAGGCACAAAGCTTTAATGGTTGGCAAGGTGATAGAAACCGACACCTTTGCGCCACCACGTCAAGACTGGATTGATGGCTCAGATAGTTATTTAAGAAAGTAGCAGATAAAAATCTGCAGCAACATAAATTATAAAGATGAATTTAGGAATACAAAACAAGGTGGCATTAGTCTTGGCTTCAAGTAAAGGACTAGGTAAAGCTGTAGCAATAGAATTGGCAAAAGAAGGCGCAAAGGTTATTATATGCGGAACGGATGCGGCAGCACTGGAAGAAACCCAAGCCGAAATTGAGTCTATAGCTCCCGGTAAGGTTGCATCGTTTGTTTGTGACATAACAGAGGAAGCCCAACGTAAAAATCTGGTGGAGAATAGTGTAAAAGCTTTTGGTACTATTGAAATTTTAGTAACCAACACTGGTGGTCCCGCAGCTGGTGCATTTGAGCAATTCAATCTAAATGATTGGAAACACCTCTATAATTTATTGTTCTTAAGCGCTGTGGATATTATTAAACAGGTGTTGCCAAGTATGAAGGAAAAAGGTTTCGGACGTATTCTAACTATTACTTCAGTTGCCGTTAAACAGCCTGCCGATAACCTAATTTCCTCTAATGCTGTTAGAACAAGTTTATTAGGTTTAGTAAAAAGCTTGTCTAACGAAGTAGCTACTTATGGAATTACCGTAAATAATTTAATGCCGGGATACACTAAAACAAACCGATTAGAAAATCTTATTCAAAAAAATCCAGTAGTTAACGAGGTTAAAGATACTATCCCGATGAAACGCTTTGGAACACCTGAGGAGTTTGCGGCAGTCGCAGCATTTCTTGTAAGTGAACGTGCAAGTTATATTACAGGTCAGTCATTGGCAGTTGATGGAGGTTGGATTAAAGGGAATTAAATTAAAACACCTTAGCTCTTCGAAATAGTTGACTTATCCCGATTATTTACATCCTAAAAAAATAGTTTTAAAAAGATAAAATTAAATAGACACACCTAGTGGGAAAATTAGCTGTTTTCCTACTGGAAAGCTATAAATCAATCAGAAAAAGGACAAAATCATTTATGAGAACCACTTATATATCCTTCTTAGTTTTCTTTCCATTTATGGTTTTTGCCCAGGGAGATATAGATCCCATAAAAGATCAGGATCTTAAGAACTTCTTATTACTTCATAAAGAATTAGTAAGCATTCCAAACCTTCCTGAAAATAATGAATTAATGCTTAAAAACATTAACTGGGTTACCAATCAGTATAATAAACTAGATTTTAATACCACTCTATTAGAAAGCAATACGCTACCAATATTACTGGCAGAAAAAATCTATGACCCAAACTATAAAACGGTGCTATTCTATTTTCATATTGATGGGCAGCCAGTAAACCCAGATGCATGGAACCAAGAAAATCCATTCACCCCTGTGTTGAAGGAACGAGACTCCAATGGAGATTGGCAGAATATTGATTGGAATGTTTTGAATGGAAATATAGATGATGAATGGCGCATCTTTGCACGTGCAGCAGCCGATGATAAAGCACCTATAATTATGCTCTTATCTGCACTTAAAATTCTTAAAGAAAAAAATGATAATCCAAAGTTCAACATAAAAATAATTTTTGACCCCGAGGAAGAATACAGTTCTGAAGCTTTATTATCGACTTTAGATAAATATAAAGACCAATATGCTTCAGATATTTTTATAGTGATGGATGGTCCAGCCCATAATTCCAATAAACCAACGCTCACCTTTGGATGCAGGGGTATTGCCACTTGTACCATTACCACTTTCGGATCTAAATTACCCCAGCATAGTGGACATTTCGGAAATTATGTGCCGAACCCTGTCTTCAGCTTAGCCAGACTTTTATCAAGTATGAAAGATGAGGAAGGGAAAGTTTTGATCAAGGATTATTACACAGGTATCGAAATAGATCCTGAAGCAGCTAAATTATTAAAAGCTGTGCCTTTAGATTCTACTGCCTTCAATAATGAATTGGGAATTTATACTTCAGAAAAAGTCGGCAAAAATTACCAGGAATCCCTTCAGTATCCTTCTTTAAATATTAGACAAATAGGAACATCCTGGACCGGAGAAGGATTAAAAACAGTTATCCCAGAATACGCAGTAGCAAGTATTGATGTTAGGTTGGTGCCAGAAATAGATGGAGAAGTCCAGTTACAAAGGATTAAAAAACATATAGAGCAAGAAGGCTATTATGTAATAGAAAGAGATCCTACAGATGAAGAAAGAAGAACGTACCCAAAAATCGTAAAGTTCAATACATCACCAGGATTGAATGCCTTTAGAACAAGTTCTGATCTTGATTTCGGAAAAAAAATCAGGGCACAACTTAAAGATGACTTTGGCTATGAGCCTATTGTAATAAGGATGATGGGCGGTACTGTTCCTATTGTACCCTTAATAGATAAGCTGAATGTGCCTACGGTAATAGTTCCTATGGTTAATATGGATAATAATCAACACAGTCCAAATGAAAATATTAGAGTCGGAAATATAAGACAAGGAATAAATATATGTCTCTCTATTTTAGAAATGCAACTATAAAAATTCATGATGATATAGAGGCGTGGCTCCTCTATGTTAAATAAATACATAGACCGGGAGAAAATTAATTCAAAAAAAAATGACCTCGAAAAGGAAAAAATATTTTAAGCCTTACTTCGTCTTAGTCATAATTACAAGTCTTTTTTGTACATCTACAATAGGGCAAACCAATCTTAATAAACAAAATTGGATTCATGGCTCAGACGACTGTGGTGAAAATACCGATGAATTAATACAAGTAGTTCAATACGACGAAAACACATGGATTTTAAGACAAAATAAATGCACAAATTATGAAGCTCCATTTATGTTTCTATTTTTAGGCCAAGACAAAGCATTATTGATGGACACGGGAGCCACAAAAGAAGAAGTGTCATTTCCATTATATGAAACCGTAAATACTATTGTAGATCATTGGCGAAAAAAACAAAATAAAGAGATAGAATTAGTGGTAGCTCATACTCATAAACATGGCGACCATTATGCCGCAGACGATCAGTTTAATGGAAAGCCATATACGACCTTGGTTGATCTCCAAAAAACTGACGTTATAAATTTCTTTAAGTTCAAAAATTGGCCTAATGATATTGTTGATTTCGAACTTGGTAATAGAACTTTACGGCTCATTCCAATACCTGGACATCAGGAAGCTTCAATTGCTGTATATGATACTTCAACTAAACTATTGTTAACAGGAGATACATTTTATCCAGGTCGCCTTTATATTGAAGATTGGTGTTCTTTTAAAACGAGTATTAACAGACTAGTCGAATTTTCAAAGAAACATGAGATAAAATATATCCTTGGTAATCATATTGAAATGTCCTTAACCGACGGTGTTGACTATCCAATGGGCTCAAAATATCATCTAGCCGAGCAAAAGCTTCCTTTAACCATAGAAGACTTAAATACACTTCAACTTTCACTCCTAGATTTAGGAGATAAACCTACCAGACAGATTCATAAAAATTTTATAATTTACCCTAGTAAATAACTGGCATAAACATCAATATTACAATCAGTTGGTAATTATAGCTACTCGTAAACGCGGCAAAAGTTCTTGGCATTATTAGAAATTCGTTATATAAAATGAAAGGTTCCTATGACGAAGATTTTTCTTAAGGATTGTAAACGCAAAATTATCATATACCTATTGCTTTCTGATGTACCATTGATTCAGATATCATTTCCCATATTAATCAAGTAGTTCCAGAATCAAGAGGTAAGCCAAATTTTTTTTCTGATAATCGTTTTATTCTTTAAATCTATCCAAGTTAGAAAGTCTGTACATGAGTGTGGCCGCTCTTTTAGCCTGTCTTGAAACCATGTTTAGGTTTCCTGTCTCGTTTACGGTATGATCATCTGCTCCGCTAAGTCCAAGTCCATCAACTGCCATTTCTACATGTCCAGAGGTGAAAGAAATATCGGCAGCTCCAGCATTTCTAGGGTTTACCGCATATACTTTCCCAAAACCAAGATCCATGCTTAACTTATTATAAAATTCCAGCAATTCAGAATTTCCTTTTTCCAGTGCCAATGGAGGATAGCCCCCATCATCAAAGCTAAGTGTTGCCTTTGTTTCTGGATAATTTTTGGTTAGGATAGTGCTCATGGTTTGCTTAGCCTTAGCCAACTGCTCCTTGGAAATGGCACGAATATCTCCACGAACCAATGCAGATTGAGCCACCACATTGGTCTTTCCCAAAGCTGTGCCTCCAGTACCATCCTCTTTTAAATCTAGGGAAGTACCTCCCACAATAAATCCAGGATTAAAGGTTAGGTTTTCTTCTACAGAAAGTTGCAAATAAAATTCATTCAGGATCCTGGAAGCTTCATAAATGGCACCTACGCCCACCTTCTCTGTAAATATCTGAGAAGAATGCGCTGGATTACCACTAACCTCTAATTTCCATCCTGCCGAACCCCTTCTTGAAACCACAATAGTTTCAGGATTTCCATCCCCATTTTCAAAACCAAGGGCAACATCGGCCCATTTTGCAGCATCCACAAGGTCTTTCTTAGAGAGGTCTATAGGATCCCCACTTTTCTCTTCATCACCGGTCATTACGATTTCTACTGACATGTTGTCAAGCACTCCAGCTTCGTGAAGGGCTTGCATCGCGAGGATAATCACCACATCACCCCCTTTCATATCGGCTACGCCGGGGCCTCTCATAATAGAATCGTTTATCATGGTGGAACTTTGGAAAGGACTATCCAATTCAAATACCGTATCAAGATGCCCAATAAGGAGTAATTTGAGTCCGCTTTTTCCTTCACGAGTAGCAACCAAATGACCAGCTCTACCAAACGCCACACCGGAAGTCAACCTAGCATCGAAGCCCAATTTTTCCAGTTCAGCTTTAAAAAGTTCACCTACCTGCAGCACCCCTTCAAAATTCATGGTACCACTATTAATATTTACGGCTTTTTCCAGCAGTTTCAAGGATTCATTGGTATGTTTGTCAACGCCTTTAATGATCTTTTTTTCTGTTCTGTCCAATTGGCAAAATGAATGAAATGGAAGGCAAAAAATTAAAGTTAACAGGAAAGTTTTAAAGAGTAATTTCATTTTAAATATAAGTTAAAAAAGAGGTTTATGCCATCTATGGTGCTGTTAGCAATAGCATTATTCTAATGGATGGCTTTGATTTCTTATAAAAATACAAAAAGCAGTAGAATAAAGAATCTCCTTAAACCCTAATTCAATATAAGGCTCTAGCGAGATGATACTAATAAAGCATAAACTTAAAGCAAAACCATATAAAATTATAATTTAAAACATTTTATAGATAGTAGTTACGATAACCTCTTTATTATCATTTAAACTAATAGTCACTAATTGTTTTTCTTCTATCACCTTTAAATTAAATGGTGCAGCTAATAAGTTTATACCACTTCGCCTTTTTAGCCCTATTCCTTGTCCTGAAATAATATCTTTATTAGGCATAAAATCTCCTTCGGTTAAATGCTAAGTCAAAATAAAATATTTATAAGCAGGCAGCTTCTATGCTATACTTTCTATTTCGGCATTAGAAAGATGTTGTAATACTTCCTTTAAAATTGCACAATCACCAATAGGCAGGTCACCTGATGCTATATCTGATCACTGAAATTCTAAATTTTCTGATGTAAAGCTTCTTTTATTATGTTCTATAAGACCTGGCACAGTATCTACAGCAACATACTTCTTAGTATACTTTACCAATTCTTTTCCTCCATTAAAATCGCCACAACCCAGATCGCAAACCCGTAGCGGATTTTCAAACGAACTTAAAAATTATTTTAAAACTTCTACATATGGATTTACTATCTCTGGATCATGAGAGCCTAAGCCCGAATAAAAATCAGATTTATTAGTACCCCAAAGGTTCATTTCAGAAACTTGTTCCATAGCAGCTATAGTGGGCCATGGCTTCTCTGATTTTTTAGTTCCATTTTCGGGCTTCTTCATAAACACTCTATTTCTCGGCACAACTATAAAAAGCATATAGTACTCTTCAAAACTAAACACACAAGTTATAGGTAGTTATACATATGGTGAAATAGAGTAAAAATTAAATTAAGAATATTTTAAATAAAATTGTTAAAAATGATATTTTAGACTTTAACATAAACGGTTACATTTTTTATATCTAATTTTTCCTCAAAAACCTTCAAACCCCGAATGGCAACCTTAATGCTTAAATGCATCGCAAAATTAAATAGGCTATCTTTATATAAAACCACAACTATATGAAAACTAAAATTTTTGGAATAGTAATTTTCACTCTTATGTTTTCTTGTAAAGAAAAAGCTAAGCTGCCTGAAAATGAAATCAAACAATACTCTATTGAACAATTTATGGATAATGAAGCTGTTGTTGGAGGAAGCTTTTCCGCAGACAACAGTAAACTATTAGTATCGAGTAATCGCTCCGGTATTTACAATTTATATACAATTCCCGCTAAAGGAGGGGAAATGACAACTATTACAATGTCTGATAGTACGTCATTCTTTGCTGAGTCCTATTTTCCAAATGACGATAGAATGTTATTAAGTGCAGACGGTAATGGTGATGAAATTGACCATCTTTTCGTTAGGGAATTAGATGGAAAAATTAACGATATTACTCCAAATAAGGGAGCAAAAGCTGCATTTTACGGATGGTCAAAGGATAAAAAACATCTGTATTATGGCTCGAACAAAAGAGATCCTCGATTTTTTGATATATATAAATTATCGATTGATGACTATTCTGCTGAAATGATCTACCAGAACAATAATGGTTTAGATTATAGCAAAATTTCGAATGATGAGCATTTTATCGCCTTATCAAAAAGTGTGAATACCAATGACAGTGATTTATTTCTTTATAATGTAAAAACTAAAGAAATGACAAAGATCAATGAAAATCCAAGTGCAAATTCGGCCCAAGATTTTTCTGAAGATAATTCAACATTTTATTACACAACAGATGATGGTGCTGAGTTTTCTTACTTGATGACTTATGATTTAAGTTCTAAAGAAAAGAATAAAGTTATTGAGAAATCTTGGGATGTAGTGGGGAGCGGTTTTACTTCCCACGGAAAATATATGATAGTGTATACCAATGAAGATGGAAAAAATGCTGTTGAAGTTTTGGATACGCAGGATATGGAGCCCATTGATCTACCAGATTTTGAAGACCAGAGCATCACGAGTGTAGACTTTAGTCAGGACGAGAAATGGATGCGTATGTATGTTGGTGGTTCTAATTCTCCTTCAGACTTATATGCATACAACTTAGAGAGTAAGGATCAATACAAATTAACAAATGTTCTTAATGACGATATTGATGTTGAAGATTTAGTAACTGCTAAAGTTATACGATTTACATCCTTTGATGGCACAGAGATTCCTGCAATTTACTATTTACCTCATCAGGCATCCGAAGAAAATAAAGTACCCGCAATGGTATGGGTTCATGGTGGTCCAGGAGGACAAACACTTCAAAATTTTAGTTCCCTAATACAATACATGGTAAATCATGGCTATGCTGTTTTAGCAGTGAATAACCGAGGTAGTAGTGGTTATGGAAAAACATTTTTTAAAATGGATGATAAAAATCATGGAGAAAAAGATTTGCAGGACTGCGTTGAAGGTAAAAACTGGTTAGCACAACAAGCCGAAATTGATGGTAATAAAATTGGAATAATTGGTGGATCCTACGGGGGCTATATGACAATGGCAGCATTAACATATACTCCAGAAGAATTTGATGTTGGTGTAAACTTATTTGGTGTTACTAATTGGATACGTACGTTAAAAAGTATCCCACCCTACTGGGAATCGTTTAGAGAATCTCTGTACTTAGAGTTAGGTGATCCATTTTCGGCAGATTCTATTCGTTTAAAGCAGATTTCACCCTTATTTCATACAGATAAAGTTACCAAACCTTTGATCGTTTTACAAGGATCAAAAGATCCAAGAGTCTTACAGGTAGAATCGGACGAAATTGTTGCTGGTGTAAGGCGCAATAACGTTCCTGTAGAATATGTTTTGTTTGAGGATGAAGGCCACGGCTTCGTGAAAAAGGAAAATCAAATAGAAGCTTATAGTAGAATACTCCAATTTTTAGACAAATATCTTAAAAAAGAGAAGGCTTCAGTTATCGGAGAATTTTAGGAAATCCAGAACTAAAGGCTGGGACACCAAGGTGAAAAATGGGACACCAGAAATTGAATAATAAGTCTTATAAATAAATTTTAAATAGAAATTTCATAAAACACTATAAAAAGAAAAAAGCCCTTTTCCAATAGTTAGGAAAAAAGCTTCTCATTGGTATGCGCTGTAAAACAGCGTCTTAACCACGTTGTCTCAACTTCTTGAGACACACAACACAACTTCATTATACTTGCTAAAAAAAGCTCCAATTTCTTGAAGCTTCTTTGTTGCAATTTTGCGGTCTGGACGAGACTCGAACGAACCACACAATCTCTTTATTTATAGGCTTCTTCAGAGCACTATATTTCGATGGCACCGAATTAGACACCTTTTAACATAGTTTAACAATATCTAGATGAGTGAATACTCAAATAGTAACAATTAAATGCAAATGATGCTTTTCGGATCCTAATTTCTATGAACAAACTCGATGTCAACTTAAATTTTCAAAGAGGGCTGGCAAATATACAATTTCTTATTTCTACTATACAAATAAAATCTTCGCATTATTTCAGATGAAAATTATTTTTTAGATACTAACTAGTTATAAATATTTAATGCTTTTAAACCTTTCTTCGCTAAAACCATTTCTACAATTACAACCTTAATTATAATTTTCATTACTTAATTTTCTAATTAAACTTCATGATAAGGGAATATATTACCCCTATTTTATTCAATAGATAGAGAAAAATCAATTTATTTACTTTTTCTGTTATAAATATTCAATTTACCTAAACCCAATTCTTTATATTTAAACCTCATAAAATCAAAACCTTCTAAAAAATGACAAAACCAAAGATTAAAATGTTGGTGGTTATGCTTTCACTAAGCGTCGGATCACTAATTTATTGTGATGAGACCCTAGGACAAGAAAAAGCCAATCAAAATTCTGAATTATCAATCGAATTTGAAAAATATGAATTGGATAATGGGCTAAACATTATTCTTCATCAGGACAAGTCCGATCCAATAGTTTCTCTAGCCATACAATATGGAGTTGGCTCTAACCGTGAGAAAAAAGGCCGCACTGGATTTGCTCACCTTTTTGAACACATGCTCTTCCAAGAATCAGAAAATGTTCCTCAAGATCAATTTTTCAAAAAGATACAAGATGCTGGAGGTACTTTAAATGGTGGAACTTGGCAAGATGGAACTGTATATTATGAAGTGGTGCCAAAGAATGCTCTTGAAACAGTGATGTGGTTAGAGTCTGATAGAATGGGTTTTCTTATAAACACGGTAACTGAAGCTGCCTTTGCAAACCAGCAAGAAGTAGTACAAAACGAAAAGCGTCAGCGAGTAGATAATAACCCTTATGGACACACTGGCTGGGTGATAGACAAAAATCTATATCCAGATGGACATCCTTATAGCTGGCAGGTAATTGGAGAACTTGAAGATCTTCAAAATGCTACAGTAGCCGATGTAAAAGAATTCTACGATAAATTTTATGGTCCAAACAATGCAACTTTGGTTGTTGCCGGAGATTTTGACAAGGCAGAAACTAAAAAATTGATAGAAAAATATTTTGGTGAAATTAAAAAAAGACAAGAAGTTGAACCATTAAAAATACAGACGGTTACACTTCCAAAAACCAAGCGTCTTTATCATGAGGATAATTTTGCAACTGCACCTCAACTTAATATGGTTTGGCCAGTAGTAGAACAATTTAGCAAAGATGCCTACGCCTTAGATTTTCTTGGAGAAATACTTTCAGACGGAAAAGATGCACCTTTATATAAAGTGCTTGTGGAGCAAAAAGAGCTTACTTCCCAACCTTACGCCTACAACAATCCTAGCCAAATTGCTGGGAAATTTCAGATCTCTGTAACTGCAAATGCAGGTGTAGATCTTGATAGTGTAGAAGCAGGAATTCAGGAAGCTTTTGCTTTATTTGAAAAAGAAGGTATTACTGAAAGAGATATTGAACGAATTAAAGCAGGTCAAGAAACTGACTTTTATAATGGGATAAGCAGTGTTCTTGGTAAATCTTTCCAATTAGCAAATTACGATGTATTTACAGGAGATCCAGGATATATAGAAAAGGATATCCAAAATATTCGTGCAGTTACAAAAGAAGATGTTCTTCGTGTTTACAACAAATATATCAAGAACAAACCTTTCATACTTACAAGCTTTGTCCCTAAGGGAAATTTAGATTTAATTGCTGAAAATTCAGAAAAAGCGGAAATAGTTGAAGAGAAAATAACAGAAAATGTGGAGTCTGAAGTAGCTGAAGTAAAGCAGGAAATTGAAAAAACACCTTCCAATTTTGATCGCTCTGTTCAACCTGAAATAGGTAGTACTCCTAAATTAAACGTTCCTGATTCCTGGAAAGAAACACTAGACAACAAACTTGAAGTTTATGGAATAGAACAAACCGAATTACCATTGGTGAATTTCAGTATTGTGATTGAAGGCGGACACTTATTAGACGATCTAAGTAAAAATGTTGTAGCAAATTTAATGACAGATATCATGATGGAAGGTACTGCCAATAAAACTCCAGCCGAATTAGAGGAAGAAATAGATATGCTTGGTGCTAGCATAAATATGTACACAACCAACGAATCTATAATAATTCGTGGAAATAGCCTTGCACGTAATTTTGACAAAACAATAGCTTTAGTTAAGGAAATCTTAATTGAGCCTCGTTGGGACGAGAAGGAATTTGCACGTATTAAAACCAGTACAATTAATGGAATAAAAAGGAATCAAGCTAATCCAAACGTGATTGCAAACCAGGTTTACAACAAGATTTTATATGGCGAAGATCATCCATTTGCATATCCAACTTCAGGAACAGTAGAATCTGTGGAGTCTATAAAAATTCAGGATCTTAAAGAGTTTTATAATAAAAACTTTTCTCCAACCGTAAGTCGTATGCATATTGTTGGTGATATCTCTAAAACTGAAGCATTAAAAGCTGCAAAAAGTTTAGCGGCTAAGTGGGAGCCAAAAAAGGTAACGATACCGGAATTCGACGTTAAAAATGATCGTGAAAAGGCATCTTTATATTTTGTAGATGTTCCTAATGCGAAGCAATCTGTTATAAATATAGGTTACATCGCTTTACCTAGAACAAGTGAAGATTTTTTTCCTGCTGAAGTGATGAATTATAAGCTTGGAGGATCCTTCTCAGGAAATGTAAATCTAATATTACGTGAAGAGAAAGGATATACCTATGGTGCACGATCAGGTTTTAGTGGATCCAAGATTCCAGGAACCTTTACTGCTTCCTCAAGCGTTCGTACAAATACTACAGGAGAATCTGTAGGGATTTTTAAAGATGAAATTGCTAAGTATAAAGAAGGGATAACTCCTGAAGATTTGGAATTCACCAAAAATGCATTAATAAAATCTAATGCGCTACGTTTTGAAACTCAGGGATCATTACTAGGAATGCTACAAGAAATGAGTGCTTACGATCTTGATCCTAAATATATTGAAAAGGAAGAAAAGATAATTGGAGCTATGACTCTGGAGCAACATAAAGAATTGGCACAAGAATATTTAGACGAGTCAAAAATGGCATATCTTGTAGTAGGAGATGCTGAGACCCAATTAGAGCAATTTAAAGAAATGGGCTTCGATGAAGTTAAAGTGCTAGATAAGCAAGGAAATGAAATTAAAAAACCAATTAATCTTGAAACAGAAGAGGTTAAAGATTAATTTAGAAGTTATAATTAACAAAGAAACCCGCCAAAATGGTGGGTTTTTTTATTGAGATATATTACTCACAAATTCAACTTTTAATTACTTCTTTCTACTAGACCAATGGTCGTTTTTGCTATCATAAAAGGAAAGTGAAACTAAATCATAAAACTTATGAGCCGAATAACTTGCTTAATCAAATCATATAATGCAAATATTTGAGCCGAATAGAATATATGATTGGCTCATTAAATATAACTGGAAACAATCATATAGTCAGACATATTGAAATTAGATAACCAAATATTTAAAAACAAAACTATTCCTTCTTTTCTTTATCTTTAAGTAGCTAATAGTAAGCATAGAAGCATGTTTTTGGAGCGCATTGCAATTTTTACATTTCAATTAAAGGAAAAGCTGGAAACTTTTCTCAATTTTCTCATCCGGGAAACAAAAACGCAAACCGGCCCTCTCCTATTTCTAGGCTGCTTTCTCCTTTTAACCCTGACCTTATATTATGTCTGGATTACTACCTATGCTTTTTGGGCACAAATTGTATTCACTTTTATATACATATTGTGCTTACTAATATGTGCTTCTGTAATGTACTTTCATATTACACAAAAGAGGGTTAGAAAGAATTCTGATACTCTGGAGGTATTTAACTTAGGTGAAGATGAGATAAAGAAATTTGATCTAAGTGCGATTCCTTTAAATGAGGATCAAATAAAGAATATTTTTAATGCATTTTCAGAAAATCATTTATGTGGAGACTATCCAACTTTTCAAGCTTTTATTCAGTTAAAACCTGTTTCACATTTGAAACGATTGGTATGGAAAGATTCTTCTTATAAATTACCTAAACAGGTAAACCGACAAACCTTATTGGAATTTCTAAGTCAAATGTTTATAGGATTTGAAAATTTGGGAAATCAGCAAATGATAGAATTAACAAATTATTACTTCATTCTAAAAGATTCTGAAGGTAAGGAATTGAACTTTTCAACAAAAAATATTTACGATTGGAAAAATAACAAATCTGCCTACCTAGAGAATATTTCCGCGCTTATTAAAAAGAATTTATAAGGTACCACCACTCCACCACCACTTACCCTATTGATTTTCAGTGATTTTCGTTATTCATTTGTTTCTATAATCAAAAGACAACAAGACTTGTTGGCTTTATAAAAATTAGAAATTATGGACAATTTACAACTGGAGGATCGCTTGATCCGCATTGAGCAACTACTTCTAGCTAACAAAGAAGTATTAACCTTGGAAGAGGCTTGCCAGTATACTGGTATTTCAAGAAGTTATATGTATAAGCTTACATCTACTGAAAAGATTCCCTATTGCAAACCTCGAGGGAAGTTGATCTATTTCGAACGGGAAAAACTTAATTCCTGGCTATTAAATAAATTTAATCCTTAGTGCAATGACTGGCTACGAATATTCTCGCACATGGTTCGATTTTAGTTTCGAAAACACCCATAAAATAAAACCCAACCATACCGCTATCTACTTTTTTGCCATAGAACGTTGCAATCGGTTAGGGTGGAAAGAGGAATTTGGCTTTCCTACCGATTTAGCAATGGAAGCTCTTGGCATCAAAAATTATAAAACCTATATCCGTGCACTTCAAGATCTGGTGGATTGGGGTTTTATAAAATGGATTCAAAAAAGCAAAAATCAGTACACTGCCAACATCATTGCCTTGGCAAAAAATAACAATGCTGCTACTCAAGCATTAGATAAAGCAATGTCCATTCGTCATCCAAAGCCAGTCGGAGCCAATTACCAAGGCATTGCTAGTATAGATAAACAAGTAAATTATAAAACTATAAACCTTGAAACTTTAAAAAAGAAGCTTTTAATAGAAGTTAAAGATTTTGAAGTTGACATAGATCAAAAACTTTTATTTAACTGGGCAATTAAGTTTCAGGAATTATTTCTGAAAAATTTAAAGGATAAAGGTGCGCCTTTGAAAAAAATAAAAGAAGCAAGTTTTGAAGAATTTGTCGATCCTATTCAGGAAATGCTAGAAAATGATGGAATTACTGAAACACATTTACAACTTGCTTATGAGCTGCTTCATAAAGATGAGTTCTGGAAAGGGATTATTCTAGACACGAGTAAACTTCAGGAAAAAATAAGTCAGCTTCTCGCCCAAGGTAAAAAAGCAGTCGAAATTAAAGATATGGATAGGAGAGTTCAACATAAAATTAAAAGCTATGATTAGTACAAATTCAAATATCGTATTATCTAGTACCTCACCCAAGGTAGAGACTGTTAGCAACGTACAGCCGTTGATCAGCAAACAACTTTTTTGGAAGTTATTCCGCTTGCAGGCACCTCAATTCATAATAAAACCTGAAAACAAAGAAATAATATTCAGCATTTTCAGGTATTTTTTACAACTCCCAAATTTCAATGAATACGGAGTTATTAAGAATAAGGCAGATCTGGAAAAAGGCTTATTGGTATATGGGGATTACGGAGTTGGAAAATCCACACTCTTTAGCGCCATTCATGAAGTTGGAAGAACAATCGTTTCTAAAACCCAAAATACCCAACTATGGTTTCCGCGCATATCAACTGTACACATGCTTAGTCAATATTACGAATCTCAAAAAAATCTAGGCAGCAACTTTAAATTGGAAAATTATTATCAAGGAAAATTATATCTGGACGACTTGGGTAAAGAAGATAAGGCTTACAACAGAGAAGAACTCATTGGAAAATTACTCTTTGAAAGACATCACCGAAAATTTAAAACCTTTGTAACTACCAATGAAAATCCATCGGCGATAGCGGCGAGGTATGGAACTCATATCGGGGATCGATTACCGGAAATGTTCAATATTATTAAATGGGAAGGGAAAAGCTGGAGAGAATAAAGAGTTATTCGTTTTATAAGTCCTCACCACATTTTTCACAATGTTTAAAATAACATCTTAGAAAAAAGAGGTTCGTCTGTAAAAATCTTGAACCCCAACCAAAACTGCAAATTAAAGGCAGATTTATAAATGACAGAATTTAGAACCCTAAATCTATCTTCAAAATGTTTTGGTTGAAGTTCGCTGGCGTAACTCTGACTTTAATTTAATAGATAATTATGAGGCAGTTGACTTCAAAATTTAATCAAAAAATAGAAAATTGCAAGACTAACTTAATCTTCAAATTGATACAAAAGCAGTCAAATAATAGTCTATAAATGCTGCATTAAACAGAAAAAATTATAGATAGTAATCATTAAAAAGGTACTCTTTGATGAGCTGTAAGCGAAGTAAAATGAGTAGCAAGAGGATAACACGCTGCGCGATGTTAGGATGTTCTCATTTTATTTCAAGTGATTGATTATCAGTGTTTTATAAGTGTGTCCGAAATTTACAAAACCATTTTAAAAATGGAATTTACCGCAATTGGTTGGCAAGCCTTATAAACAGTACAACCAATTATCCTAATCTATTAAAAATAAGAACCATGAGTAAGAATTTCTCCCGAATTAATTTCCATTCCGAAACGGTGGAACGTTTTAAAAAATACGCCATAGAAAATGAGGTGAATTATACTGAAACCTTAGAAGCAATGTTAGATTTTTTTGAACATAATTATGTCTCTCCTTTCCAAACTTTCCCTCTTACCAATTATAGATTATTACATATTTTCAATAAAAGAATGGATGCCCTAGAAGTGCTGTTACGTAAAATGGAAAAAGATTCTTTAGAGCCTACCCTCAAAATTCTTCTAAATTTGATAAATTCTGCAAATACCAGAAACAAACCTCTTTATCGTGAGAAAAGAGCTTATGAAGAGGATGATACCCATCCCGATTTTTATAGATAGTTTATGATGCATGTCAAAATCAAAATTTAATATCTAAGAACGTATTAATATTGAATGAGCAACGGGATAAGTATTTTAAAGCAAAAGATAAGCCTTGTAGTGATTCTGCCATGCTTTAAGGCTTATCCGAAAGGAAACTGTTGACCTGTAAGAATCTATATTTAGTTTTATAGTTTCGAGAGAAGAAACTTACCTAAAGTTGCAACTGAGTCCACTCCACATAAATTCAATTTTATCTTCTGGAGATGGGCCTTTAAGGATCCCATATAAACCTTCAGGACCAGTAGAAAATTCATAACCCAGGGTGGTTTTCCTAACTTCAATAGTATAAGCTGCTTCCAATTCAGATCTCGTAGACCCCACTCCTATCCCGGACATTGTATTTATAGTACCATCATTGTTGAACTCTCCAAGACTCCATCCCACAAAAAGCAACTTATCTGATTTAGATCCCTGTTCCTTTTGGAACATTAGGTTCAAACCATTTCCCCAGATCAACATAGTCATCGGACCTGCACCACATTCTGAATTAACCTGAGGTTGGGGAATTTGAGCGTTTAAAACTTTAGCCACAATTCTATTTAATTCTCCCATTTCCATCCCTAAAGGAAGTTCCGTGGTGCTACCTGAAGGTCGACTTACCACTTGTAGTGCATTGGATGTAATAGCCAATAAGGGTTTTTCTGAAGAAGATGAATTCTGGACTTCTTCAGTATGTTTAGCTGGATTTATAGTTTGAACCTCCTCAGTGGTTTGCGTTGGTTTTTCTTCTGAAAATTTGGAATTGTTTTGACATCCTAATAAGACTAAAGAAAATATTAAGGTGCAAACTTTTAATTTCATAATATTTGAATAGTTGTTTCCTATCATAACCCTCTAATGTTAGAATTTCAAGAATGTATCGCAATTCGAGATATGTAATATTACTTTTTATTTAATTATTCACAAGCTTTAAATTGTATTATCGTATATTGAGATATTAGATGTGTAATTTCATCTTGAACAGAAAAAAAGATTAATTTTCAAATCATAACACAAATGCGCCCTCTGCTGTTTTTACTTAACGCTTATCTTCCCGAACGCTATAAAAACAGCACAGGAACCACGCGCAGGTTAGTTCTGGTAGATTTGGGGGCATTTCATTCCCAAGTCTTTTGATGAGAACGTAATCTTTCTGATTTCAAAAAAATAATCGTTATTCATAAGATCATCCAGAAAATAACCATTTTTCATAAAAAACACCTCGAAAAAACCAATTTTCACGCTTAGTCATTACTTTTCATGGTAACAATCTGCCTCAAGGATGGATTCTTGGTTGGTATAATTATTAATCCAGATATACTAGAGATTTAGTTAATATCATTATTCAGAATTTTAAAAGGAAAGAAATTTACAATGATTTCAATAACGACATATTTTGTCGTGGAATCTTCTTTTATTGGATACAAAAAATTTACGTAGCTAAATGATCACTTACTTACTCGCACCTTTATCCCTAACAAATATCACCGGTAATTGTAAAAACTAAACAGAATATGCAAAGGAGAATATATTCCATGATTAATTAATTAAGAATCATCTGCCACAACAAACCAATCTAAAATAGTTTTTCCTATTTCCGGATTTAATCTATCTCCTTTTAAGACATTTATTTTACCTATCCCACACTCATGTTCCTTTTTATCAAATGGATGAAAGGAAGGCTTTAAACATTCTTTTTCTGATGGGTATAAAAGGACAGCCTTATAGGAATCCCAATAATCGTTATAAACATACATTTGGCGAAGGTCCTGAGTGGAGGGCTTAGCATATTTTATATTTTTCCACTTGGTATCAATTACAATTACTTCCTCTCCCCTATTAATTACAATATCTGGTCTTATTTTAATCCCATCCCAAAATGATCTTGATTGTTGACCAAATATTTCAGTATCATCTTTTCCCCGCGCTTCTTGTTTAAGTTTCACCAATACATATTCCTCCCAAAGACTATTCATATCGAATAACAAGGCTAACATCTTTTCATCCCCTGAGGAGATATTTGGAGCATATTGCAGAATGATAAACTTCGCAATTTCTAATGCCGACTTATATGGAGCAGTTTTTCTGTTATTTTTTAATTTAGAAAAAGTAGAATGATTTATAAGACAACTGCTAACTTCCGGGAAATCCAATTGAACAGATTTGCATTTGGAATATAAGTAGGTGCCCTTAGAAAAATGTTCAATAATGTTTAGAGCGTAGGCAAGGATTTGATGGATTAGATGATCTTTTTCGTATACCTGATGCGTGGTATAAAACCTTTCTTTATGAACCAGATTTTTCTGAATATGACCCGCAAATTCCAGCTTTCCTTTTAAAGCCTTAACATTGCTAGTTTCTTTATAATATTGTTTGATTAAACCTTGGTGGATCAATAATTCAACTTCCCGTAAAAACCATTCAAAATAAATATCCAAAAGGTGAATATTTTGTCTGGAAACATTTGCGGTACCTACTTGTTGAACTTTTAATTTTTTTGTTGCTTTTAGCATATCAATAAGAACTCCTTGCCAGAGATCTTTATCCTCATTATGAGAATCTATTTTGGGAAGAATTTCAATTGTTAAGCCATCTACTTGTATTACACCTACATAATTTTTGAACTTTAATCCATTATATCGCAAATCGAAATAGCAATCATCATGAAGTGCGTTTAATTTAGAGAATGCCTCGAGATGCCCTTTATTAAAGGCGCCTCCAAGAGGTAAAAACTGATGTTCAAAAACCTGAATGGGTTTATTCTTCATCTTTATTATTTAGAAGAATCATAATTGCATCCTCAATATCATCAATTGCTTTTAACTCAAAAGAGCCATTTAGTTCCGGTTGTTCTAAATTTTTGAAATTTGCAAACTTAACAGTTGATTGTTTATGTTTTATAAAGCCTTCACCAAGAATTAGAGCAATTTTCTCGTAGTCATGATAAAAATATTCTTGTAATAATGGGATCACTTTATTCTCAAAAGCCTGTGTAAGTTCTAAAGTATCTCCAGAATTTATCTTAATAAAATATGAGTGACCAATGGTATGATCTCTATCTAATAATGCCTCAATCCTCTCATCAATTGTAGACAAAACCTCACATAAATTAAATTTTTTAAATTGAATCTCTTCTAACAATTCTGGTACAGGCATAATCTCTGTAAACGAAAATCTTCTCCTCAATGCAGTGTCCAGAGCTTCTACACTTCTGTCCGCCGTATTCATAGTTCCAATGATATATATATTAGAGGGAACAGAAAAATGATCTTTAGAATAAGGTAATTCTACTATGATTTCTTCTGGTTCATTTTTTCTTTTATCGGGTTCCAGAAGAGTAATTAATTCGCCCAGGATCGCGGAAACATTTCCTCGATTTATTTCGTCAATTACCATCACATGGTTTTTCCTACTATTATCTATGGTTTCAACCTCAATCCCATAATTTGATACCAGATAACTTCCAATTGAAGTAGTATAGGGTTTCCAATCTCTAACAACCCCATTAATTATGTAGTCACGAAGCATTTCTTTGGTTACACCCATTTCTGTAGCTTTCTCAGTCTGTGGGAATGCTACTGAAGTTTCGTTGGAATTAATTCTAACATTAAACTTTCTTTTCTGGACTGGTGTTTCAAGCTCAATAGTACCAGACTCTATAACATCTTCTACATACTTCTCATAAGCTTCATCAAAATTGAAAGACTTTTTACCCTCTGAGGCCTTTAAACAGAATTTCTTGAAAATACCATCCATTACCTCATAACCAATTTCTCCGTCGGGTTTTGGTGGAATTGGCTTAATTCCTTCAATAAAATCCTCATAGCTAAACGATTGGTGAAAAGTTGTGAATACGATTTGACCAGTTTCGAACAACCGGTCATATTCTTCAACAATTTTACTTCTCTTATCCGAGTCGCTGAGATTTAAATCCAAATTAAATTCTGGATTTGCTATCTCAACCGCTATTTCCTTAGTCTTATAAGTTTTTCCTGTTCCTGGAGGACCATATAAAATGGTGTTTAGCGGAGCTTCTTTATTCTTTGTAGACACTTTTATTTTATCATCCATTATTGCAAGAAGACGTTCATAATAGTGCTTAAATTCTGGAAGTTCAGATGGATAATTTGAAATATCCGTTAAGGTTTTTAGAACTAATTTATGTCCTGCATTCCATTCTCCTTTCTTTTTCCATTCAACTTTCCTTAATTTTTGAAAAGTACGCCTGTTATTATCGTAGTAATAATCAGATACAACTTTACCATAACCAATTAGTGTACTTCTCCCTTTTTTAGCAATAACAATATCTCCTATCTTTACTTTACTAATAAAATCATCACATGCAGAAGCATCATTTTTTTTAGAACCTTCGGTTTCCTCAACTTCTTGCATTTTAGATATAATTTCCTCCTTTGAATTATAATTGCTCAAGTCTCCTAAATAATCCCAACCTAAACCCATAATGCCATTCTGATAAAATTCATCCCAAAATTGAGCATTTTCCCCTGGGGAATAGATCCAATAATTTTTATCCATTTTGATATCTTTTTCTAATACGGTGTAAATTATATCCTGTGCTAAAAGGAGATTTTTATTATCCTCATAAGCATCATTTGGAAGATTCTTATGAACTTGTGTTAGCAATTCTTTATCATGAGCAATGTAATCCTGAGAAAAATCATTTACAATCTTTAAATAATGTACGTATTTTTCACCCTTGGATTTGGTTTTGATTTTTAAAAAATCACAAAGCTTTTTGTAGTAAGAGTTTTTGTAAAATGTATATTTATCTGGAAACTTAAAAGTCAAAAATGCTGACTGGGTTCTTTCGTCGTGGTGATGACTTAAATTATCTGCAGGAAAAAGAGAGTTAAAAAGCTTCTGGGATTCTACTTCAAATTCAGAAACTCTATATGATAGTTCTAATTCTTCATCAAATAAAATTTTCAGCAGATTACGATATTCATCCTGTTTCTTTTCTGCCATATGCCGCATAGCTGTAACAGCATTATGATAAACTAGATTGCCAAAATTTAATGACCTGATTTCTGTCTCAAAATTTGAACTATTTAGATCGGGCTTACCTTTAAATTTTTCTACCAGCCTCCATTTGTAAATTTCGCTTTCAAGCCCTTCTATTCTAATATGAGACTTATATTTTTTTATTAAGTCTAAGAATGGATCATGCTCAGCATTCATATCAATTATTTTGAAACCTAATCGTTCTAAATATTTATTCGTAGGAGGACCACCACCATAATCCCAAACATCAGAATTGTCATAATGATATCTTGCTGCTCTCATTATTTCTTTTGGAGGATATATTTTTCCATTTATTTCCACCAACCAACGCGTAGAGGGAATTAATTCGAGTTTTTGTGATTCTATACTATCTACCGCTGATAAAACATGTTTTTCTTCAATCTGGTTTGGATGAAAACTCATATAAAAATTATTTATTGATAGTTAAGCGATTCCTGCATTATGATTGATATCGTCCACAATGGAGATTATTTTCGTTATCTTATCGTTATCACCCTGGAATAAATCAAGAATACCTCTATCATACTCTTTTTCAAATGTAGACGAGGATAAAAGTTTCTTTTCAATAGTCCCGTTTTCATTAAGATATTCAATTATTTTATTGATAAATGTGATCTGATCTGCATTTAAATTTTCATCCTGAATTAATTCGCTAAAGAGTTTATTTGCAACTTCAATATCTAATCCTATAATTTTCCTCACGAACTTACCCAAAGGATCGCCATTTAAATGATTTTTAAACTCCACACCCAGTTCTCCGGTGGAAAGAAATTGTTCTAATAATTTTAATTCCTTTTCAGTAATTGGAAGGTTTTTATATAGTTTATCAATTACAATATGATCTTTATTCTTACGAATAAAAGCTTCTACTCTAGCCTTATAATTGGTTGAGATCTTGTACCCCTTCATTAAATCCCATTCTTTAATCTCATTGGCGTAAATAGTATCTTCAAAATTTGAATAAACTGGCTCTAGTGATTCCTTGTCTAGAAATTGTATTAGTGATCTTAAATCTTCCCTAACTTTTTCAAGCTGACCAAGTGTTACCTGTTTCCAAAAATTCATGTCCTGTACTTCTCTTACAGTAATCAGTTTGGCGGCGATGGCTGGAATATTTCTTTTTTTCTCTAGTCGATTTCCAATGGTAACAATTCTTTCTATAAATCTTTGCTGAGAGGAATCTCCGCCAACCAGTGCAAAATGCAATCTTAAAATAAGCAGGTCAAATCTCTTTGCAAGTTCATCCTCATCATCTTTATAAGAAGGTAATTTTGAGAGATGTGATTTAATATCATTTTCATCTCCTTTACTAAGATTATCCCATGCTTCTCTTGACTTATATTTCTTGACGTGTTTCCAAACGGCTCTAACTAAATATCGCTCTTCATTTAATTCAGTAATTGTTTTAAAAAGATTATCCGTGAAATTATGCATCATCTCATCTTCTTCAGAGGTAGATCCCGTTTTCGCTCTAAGTGCAACCACTAAATCTAACTTTGCCTCAAATATTTGTTGGGACAAACTTTTAGATGAACTTGATGATACACCATCAGGAAACTCATCAAAATATTCAAAATTTGAACAAAAATCAAAAATCACAAAGTGTTCCTTATCCTTATTAGGCGCAAATAAATTAGGACGTAATCTTGTACCTCTCCCTATCATCTGCCAGTATTTAGTAAAGGAACGTACCCTTTTAAAGAACAAAAGATTTAAAACACGGGGAGCATCTACACCCGTGTCCATCATGTCCACAGAAACTGCAATCTGAGGTTCCATTTCTGATTTGTCTACACAAAATTTTTCTAGTAGATCCTGAGCCTTATCTGCATAATTGTCAATAATTCTTAAAAAGCTTCCTCGATATTCTGGATAGTTTTTATTGAAGCGTTTTTCTATAAAAACTGCATGTTTATGATTTTTGGCAAAAATGATGGTTTTACCTAGTTTATCTCCACCTGAAACTTTCTGTCCATTTTCCATCAAATGGGCCAGAACCTTGTCAACAGTATCTTTATTAAACAACCAACTATTTAATTTCCCCTTGTCAATTTCTTCCATAACGACTTCACCCGTAGTAGGATCCCCAAAAAGTTCTTCATAATGAGCTTTGTCTTTTTCAGGAAGCTCTTTATACTTCACCCCCTCCAAAGGAAATTTAATAGGAACTTCAATAGCCTTAGGCGGTACTAAGAATTTATCTGCCACTGCCTGATCCAATTCGTAAGAAAAAGTAGGGTTGTCGTCTTCAATTTCAAACAAAGAATAGGTGTTTCTATCAATATCCTTCTTTGGGGTGGCGGTTAGCCCAACTAGAAGACAGTCAAAATATTCAAATATCGATCTATATTTTTGGTACACAGATCTATGAGCTTCATCTATAATTATTAAATCGAAATGACCTACTCCATAAAACCTTCCATCGTCCGACTTTAGACTATCAATTTTATTCATGATTGTAGGATAAGTGGAAAAAACTAAACGTGTTCCATTATCCTCTTTCTCTTTCGTTAAGTCAATTGCAGAAAGATGTGGTAAATGTTCTTTAAAAGCATTTTTAGCTTGGGTTACTAAAGCTGTTCTATCTGCAAGGAATAAAATTCTTTTAGCCCAATCGCTTTTTGTAAGCATATCTACAATTGCAGCAGCAGTTCTCGTTTTTCCACTACCTGTTGCCATTACTAATAATGACTTTCTACTCTTCCCTACTAAATTTCCATCCTTTTTAGTAATGAAGTTTTCTGCAACTCGCTGAATTGCTTCTAATTGATAAGGTCTACCAGCAATATCTGTATTTACTTTAAAATCTCTAATGTCCTTTCTCGATGTTCTTCGATCAACAAGTAATTGCAATTCGTCTTGAGTATAGAATCCTTGTACTTCCCTATCTGGGTAAAAAGTATCATCCCAAAGATGAGTTTCAAAACCATTAGAATAAAAAATCACAGGCCTTTGACCATACATCGTTTCTAAACAATGAGCATATAAATATGCCTGATGTTTTCCTTTTGCTGCATCATAGAGCGTCTTCTTGGCTTCAACCACCGCAAGTGGCAAGCCATTTTTACCCCAAAGTACATAATCTGCAGATCCAAGTCCACTTGGATTGGTGGACAACGGCATTCCTTCTATCCCAAACTCTATATCTTTACCCTTCTTTAAATCATCCCATCCAGCTTCCTTAAGTAAAAGATCAATTAGCTGTTTTCGAGTTTCCACTTCAGAAGTGAGCAACGGCACAATTTCATCGAGATTCTCGGTTTTCTTACGCTCTTCCTTTCGTTCCTTCAGCTTTTCTTTCGCTCTTTCTAACTGCAAGTTTAGAACTTCGTTTTCTTTTGCGCTTTCCTGCAGTTCTAAAGCCTGCTTTTTTGATTTCTCAAGTTCTGCTTGTAAGTGTTCTGTTTTTTTCTTTAGATCGTTTAGGGCCTCTGTATTTGCCTCCTCATGATGAAGTAAACTCTCATCAAAAGCGGGAATGTCAGGATTCTTTTCACTGTAATAAACACTTATAAAAGATAGAAACCTGAAGAGGTTTTTAATTGCCTGTAAGGATTGATATTGATTAACCTTTTTTCCGTGTGCAGCATTATTCCCAGTTAACCTTATTACATCAAGCTCCCTATGCATAGATGGTTTCAAGATATCTTTGAAATCTTGATTATGTAATAAAGCTCCTAATTTGGTGTCATAAGGTAATTCTAGATCTACATCGTTTTCATATAACCAATTAATAGCCTTCTCTAATGTGGCTCTGGACAAGATTGTAGAGTATCGAGGTTCTTTAAAAGTATGCTTCTCTGCACTAACGGCTTCTCTATATATCTCTGGAAATTCGTTTTGAAGAAAATTAAAGTTGCTCATCTTAAAATAATATTAGGCAGTTACATCACTTACAATAGTTTTCAATTTCTCGTCATAATTTTTATTACCAAAATTAATTATTACGAGATTTTTACGACTTCTAGTTAATCCAGTATATAAAATCTCATCAAAGCTATTTTCCATTTTAGAAAATTTCTTTTCAATAATGAGAAAAACAGTATCGCTTTCCCATCCTTTAAAACTGTGAATTGTTGATAATTTTATAGTTCCACTATTTAGATAAAAGTGAAGCTTTTTATTATTACGAATATTCTTTAAGTTTTTGGCAAGACGTTTATAAGAATAATGCTCTCTAAACTTATTAAAATCTTCCAAATGTGTTTTCATCACATTATCGAATATAGCTTGACTACATTTATACTTTTTACAATACCAATCAAATATGCTATCATATCTCTTTGGATATTTTAGTGATAATTCATGTATTGTAAAAAGAACACTTAACTCCTTCATTGCTCTTGTGTAATCATAGTCTTTTTCTCTTCCTATAATTTTAATAAAAGGTTTAATCCAAGTTAGATTATTTAATTTAACTAAATCATTTAGGCCTAGAATAAGTTCTGTTTCGTTAGTCTCAAACATTGTATGAGTCTTTTCATGACAAGAATATCTGTAGTAGGTATCAAATTTCTTTATTAGAGCGATTGAGTTACTTAAAACGGTAATATCATTCGGGATAAAATTCTTATTCTTAATGTTCTCATGAATTATAGTATACAAACTAGATACATTTTCTGTGTTTTCTAAATAGATATAGTTTAATAATCCTTTAGACTCACTTTTATAATCTATTTCCAAAGTTCCATTTCTGGATTTATTAAAAGAATCTATCTCGTATTTATCAGAAAAGATTGTTTCCTGAAATTTAACAGCAAGATCCCTAATTTTATAACCAGATCTAAAACAATATTTTAATTCATTAACACCACGAACATTGGTAGACACATCTTTATCTAATGTTTGAATATTATAAATGTTTTGTTTTACATCACCAAAAAGAACATACTCTCCTCCCTCTTCCAAAAAACAATCTTTTAAGATATCCATCCATTCCCGTTTGTAGTCTTGTATTTCATCAATAAAAATAGCTTCATATGGAACGATTTCCTGTCTGTTTTCGTCAAATAAAGGTTTATTGGAATAATATTCAGATTCAAAAAATTCATCCTTTTCTTCCTGAGAATAAGAATTAAAATCATCAGGAACTTCAATATCTATATTTAGATTATTCAATTCAGAATTAATAAAACTGTGGTAATTCATGATAATAAAATTCTGCCAAGGAAATTCCTCCCGAACATCACTAATTTTATCATGGATGTAGTTTTTTAATGTGATATTAAATGTTAATATTAATATTTTCCCTTTTGTTCTTTTATAGGCCTGAACAGCTCGAGCTGCTAAAATTGTAGTTTTTCCCGAACCTACGACACCTTTAATTCTTTGCTCACGCGTATTGCTATAAATGATCTCCATTTGTCGCTTACTATATGGAATAGGTTTTCCGTGTTCAATTAAATGTCTAGGTGGATGAATGAATCTTTTAAAACTATTATATAGCTCCTCAGTAAATAATGCTGATGGTCTATTTCCAGAAAGCTTGGTTTTCCTTAGAAGCTCTTTAATATCTAATTCATTCAAATTATCCCTGCCCAATAAATTAATATTATAATTAAGGAATTTTAGATATACACTATCATGTTCATAGGGTTTAACCAATAAATCTTCAACCTGAGATCTACTAGCATTATGAAAATACACAGCACAGGATACCACATTTAAAAGTCTCCAATTCTTGATTTTTTTTTCTAATAATTCTTCAATATGTAGATCAAAAAAATTCTCTTTGTACCTTAAAACCTGACTAATTGGAGATTTAATTCTTGTATTACTATTTTTTATATTCCAATTCTTTCTATTATCCAGCTCATAACTGTTAAGATTATAGTCCTTAACTTCTATAACTAAAACACCGAATCCCTTTTTTAAAATTACAACATCTGGTCTATCACCATTTAGATATGGATTAAAAAAGATCTCAAAACTATCATCAAGCTCATTTACCAGAAACTTTAAAAGATGTAATTCTCCTGGCTCAGGTTTAACCTTAGAGACCATAATTGTTTCAAAATCCGGATATAATTTCGCCATATTTAATTGTTTAAATTATTTAACCTTTAGATTTAAAATGCGCCTTATTGTTAATGTATAAAGTTGTGCGGCCTAAGCCTAAAGGCACAAATACAGATCCAACTCCAAGATCTTTCCATAACCCAAAAATTACTCAATGGAAACTTTAAGGTGAGTTAGAATCAGACTTCTAGGGTAAATATTAGCAGATTTATCTGATGAAATCATATTGAAACTGTATGTCTATTATCTGCGCTAACCAGAATATTTTCAAACCGGTTTTTGCATTCCATTAATAAATCCACGACCGGCTGGATATTTTCCTTATCATCGTCTATAGACCTTAAATCTTCATAAGGAATCTCTATTTTTACCTGATGTCCAAAAGAAACCAATATCCTATTCATATTGGATTTCTCTAATTTTTTCCAATTTGCTTTTTCTCGCCAATCAAATGTTGGTTCAAAGGTTTGATCAAAAAAGTTTTCTATTTCATCCCAATGCCCAAGATTTCTATCTTTTCTTCCAGAATATTTCCAAAAATTAGTGGCTTTATAAATATTCGTTTTTAGTTCTTTATAATCACCATTTATACTTGAAATATACTTGGCATATGAATCAGATATTTTTATATGAAAATATTTTTCAACTGGATATTGCTTATTCTGAATACTTACACAACTTTGAAATATTGAGCCCGGCTTTTCATGTAATATATGCTTGCCTTGAGTTTTTGTATTTGCAGGCCACATAATAACCGCCAATCCAGTTTTCGTAAATTCAAAAAGCAATTCTCTGGACCAGTTATTATTCATTTCAAAGCCAAGTCTCCCCTTAATAACTTCAAATTCACCAACTTCCATGGCTGTTTCTAATCTTTCATTTGCCTTCAACACATCACTACCAAAATCGAGGTGATTAAATGGTATTTCAGGTAGCCAATTATGTTTATGACGTTTAATTAAATTGATAAAATCATTAACCAGAGGTACACTTAATCCCAGAGTGTTTTCAAAATTGGCTACGCGTACAACCATCTCCATCAAATCTCTCCAGTTTAGATCAACAGGGATAGGCTTAATCCCTTCTATCCCCTTACTAGTAATTGCATCTACAGTTTGTTTATAAAGCTGAAAAGAACAATCTGTATCATTTGGTTTAGCTTCGAAGATAATGGCCACATTATTAGCCCGGATATACATATCAGGTCTTTGATCACTTACATTTTCTACACTATAGGAGTTAAATTTATCTATATCCAATCTCACCCCTGTAAGGCTTACAGCAAAGAGAACCTCAAATTCTTCGACATCTTTTGCTCGACGCTGAATATCTATTTCAAAATCTGGATCTTTCTTCTTTTGATTGAAAAGCCTGTTATATATTTCCAGATTATCCTTCATGATATATTTTAATACTTCATGTAGTAATAACGGATCCCTTTTAAGACATAGAGCAAAGGCTCTCGTTAAATCATCTTCTAATTGATAATCTCTTTCTGTTTTTGAGTAAGGTTTAAAATAGCTTAGATGGCTGTTCATTAATAATTGTTTAATTAATTATTGGCTGGGTTTAATTTACAATATATCTTATAGGAGTATTACGGTTTTCCCTTATACCAATTCTCCTTTAAAAGCTTTTTGTAATAGACTATTAAATAGTTCCTCACTTTGTTGAAAAGCTTGTTTCGCTTGTGTTTTTTGTTTATTTATTTCTTGTACTCGTTCTGCAAATTGATTTTGTAATGAAATTGGTGGCGTAGATATCGTAAAGGAGTTTATCTTACTCAAAGTATATCTCTGAATTGCTGCACCAGACATAAATTCTGAAATCAAGTTGGCTTTAATGCCATTATGATTTAACCAATGACATAAGTAGTGGTTATTTATCAAATTAGTTTTAAGCTTTAAAAGAGCTAAACTAGATAATAAACTAATTGGTTCATCAAAACTGTTTATACAAGCCACACCTGTTGTTGCTCCATCTTTAATATACAAAACATCTCCTTTTTCGGGTGAACATCTTTTGTAAATCTCATCGTGATCTTCTTTACTAATATAAGTCGCCTTAGATTCAAAAACCAATTTAAAAGGTTTAACATGCTTGGCTGTTACATATGGGATACCTTCATTCTGTGCCTTAGGAGAATGATGAGTTCCATCAGTAATTTTAGAGCAAACCTCGCTCATCTTAAATTTATCCCAACCTTTATCATTCCTTACCGGATCCCCAAACGTCTCCAAAAACAAACTCTGGCTTAAAGCTTCATATTTTTTAATCAATTTTTTATCCAGCTGGCGCAGCTTATCTGCCTCATCTAAAATAGCCGCAATCTTTTGTTGGGTTTTTAGGGATGGTAGGGGGAATTGAAATTTTTCCAGATCTGCTTTATTAAAACCTGCCTGAGCGGCTCTTGAACCTACATTTAGAATGAAATTTTGGAAGGATGAACCAACTAAAATATAATATAAAAACTTTCGGTCAACTCTTTTAAGATCAGGAATGGTTTTAACTAATGCCACATTATATACTCCTCCCAAACCTGTACAAATTTTACCAATGGAAGCACCGTACCTTCCAATTAAAATATCATCTGTTTTACAAGTCTTGAGATTAGTTTTTTCAGAAACATACTCAATATTATTCTTATGCCTTTGAGTGAAATCTCGAATTTGTAGCATTCTAACATAGCCATCCAATTTTACACTTTTCCATTCATTTTTTGGGGGTTGAGTTCCACCTTGGAAGTCACAAACTTCAGTTATTTTAACTCTCTGCATCATCCAATCATTTTTTCAAGATTAATCAATGCTTTTTGGCGCTCTATGTCCAGATCTTTAATGGAAGCTATCAGTTTTTCGGGCTTTTCATATTCCATTTCTTCATAGACTATTTCCTTATAACGGTTAATGCTAAGATCATAACCATTTTCCTTAATTTCCTTCTTCTGAACAAGAAAAGAAGAAGCTGTTCTGTCTTCAAAATTGCCTGTCCCATTAGTCAACTTTTCCCAATCCAATAAAATTTGTGGGATATCGCATTTTCCATTTGCTTCTTCCTTCGCTTTTTCCGGGTTAGAAAAACAATGTTCAAAAACCTCTTCCTCCAACAAAGGGTTACGCTTGTCGTCCAGGCTAAAGCCATCAGCTTTCATATCATAAAACCACACCTTATCTGTACCTCCACTATTAGTTTTGGTAAAGAATAAAATTGCCGTGCTCACCCCTGCATAAGGTTTAAATACTCCACTAGGCATAGAAACAATTCCCTGTAATTGTTGGTTTTCTACCAATTCTTCACGAATCGCCTTATGTGCGCCACTGCTACCAAATAGAACGCCATCGGGTACAATTACCGCTGCACGTCCACCAATCTTCAAAGTTCTTAGCATTAAAGAAAGAAACAAGATCTCTGTCTTTTTTGTTTTGGTAGTTTTGAGCAGACTAGACTCTACCGTATCATAATCTAAACTTCCTTTAAAAGGTGGATTCGCCAGAATAAGCGTAAAGGCATCATCTACATCTCCATTGCTTTTACTAAGTGCATCTTTACCCACCAAAGATGGATGCTCCACCCCATGTAATTGCAAATTCATTGCTGCAATACGCAACATAGAAGAATCAAACTCGGTCCCGTTAAACATTTTAGTATCGTAATGGTTACGGAATTCTTCTTCCTTAAACCAGTCATGATGTTTTTCATATAAATATTCCCCAGCAGAAACCAAGAATCCGGCAGTTCCACAAGCGGGGTCACTAATGATATCATCCTTCTTAGGATCCATCATTTGTACCATCATTCTAATGATATGCTTGGGAGTTCTAAACTGCCCTGCCTTACCGGCAATAGAAAGCTTAGAAAGCATATATTCATAAATATCACCCTTTGTATCTCTACTGTCCAGAGGCAGCTTATCAATCTTCTGTACCACCTTGTCAAGCACTTGTGGAGTTGGGATCATAAAAGTAGCTCCTTTCATATAATCTGAGAAAATACCTCCTTCTCTTCCTACAGTTTTCATAAAATCGAAGACGGTAATCCCACCAAGCTCTTGCTGAGGGCTGGTAAACAATTTAAACATTACCTCTGGATCTTTATCTTTAAACTGGCTCCATCTAAGTCCGCTTTGGTTCTTAGCGTAAATCGGGCTTTGCATTTTAATCCCTAATAGGTTCTCCTCTTCCTCCATCTTCAGCTGTTTATCGTCCAGCCTTTTTAAAAAGATCAGATACGTAAATTGCTCAATAACGGTTAGTGGGTTTGATACTCCACCGGTCCAGAAATCGTTCCAGATCTTATCTACCTGCCCTTTTAAGTCTCCTGTAATCATATATTAGTTTTGTTGTAATTATTGATATTCAAATATCGGTTTAATATGTGCAGTGGAACTGCACTATAATTCTGAATTTTTTAAATATTTTCGTTTAAAGAATTTAGAAAGATCATCTCCTTTGAGAATTCTTGTTTCGTTACCCTGTCTTTGGTAAAAGTCATTCCCAAATGGTACTGGTTCATCAAATTGAGGAATTAATATAGAAAGATATTCTTTGTCTCCAGATTTATTAAACTCAAAATCTATGGCACCATTAATATCCTTATTAAATGTTTTAACTATGTCTTTTCTAATAGCTCTCTCATACTTATCTGCATTTTTAAAATGCTTGTAATCCTCTGAAAGTCCGACTACGTCACCTGTATCATTCACTCCTAAGTAAAGATTACCACCCGCCTGATTTAAAAATCCTGCGATCACTTTTAAAATAACATCCGATTGTTTTTGTAAGTCTATCGAATGGCTACCGGCATAATAGATATAAGAAGTTTTAAATTCCTTCACTTTATTTTCTAAACCAAGATTAATTTCTTCCTCAGGTAGCCTAATAATTTCAACTGAATGGTTTTCTAATGGGTCTAACAACTCGTTAGCTGTATTTAATTTCTCATTTGAAATATGACTATAGATAAGGAATTTGGTTCTTTGTAAAGTTTCCCTATCATCTGGAAATTCGTCTTTGATTAAATTATATGCAAGAACACTATGTATTAGTTTAGTAACTTCACTATTGTTTGTAGAGCTCTTTAATTCCAGAAGCTCCGGCAAAACATTTTTCTTATTGAAATATTCCAAGACTTTGTAATAATCATTGATTAACTCCAGACTTTCAAAATTTTCAATGGTCTTACTTTCAACATAATTATCTGGCACAAAATTCTCATCTGTTGATAATTTTTTAAAAATATTGGTTTGATGTAAAAAGTTAATTTGAGCATCAAAATAATAAGATCGATGATGCTTTAAAATGGAAGTTAAGAATTTAGCCAAATAAAGATATTCAAGTTTTTTCTCAGGTTTTTCTTCTAGAGCCAGAATATTTTCTATTACTAAAACAAGTTCATAAATAAGTTTGAACTTGGATTTAGAATGATATTCTAAATCAGGTTGCGGTTCATCATCATCTTCCAGCACATATTTCTCAATAAACTCCCTATACACTCTCTTTTGATCAAAATATATGTCCGTTTCAGAAATAAATTCTGCAGCGTATTGTTCGTAATAATCTTTAATAGGTTTTGAAATTCGGAATTTATAGACTTTACTTACTTCTATTTGAATATCACCTTTATTAATATAAATTCTCCCAGGTAAACCATTCTCGCAGAGAATGAATGCAATGTTATTTAAAATCTTAATTACCTTTCCATTGACAACATCACTCTCATTGAAAACTTTCTTTCCATATTCCCAAACCTGATCTAATAAACTAAAGGCAATTCTTCCATTATCATTTTCTATAACCTTCGCTTGGAAGATTTCTCCAGGATTAATTATGCCATCAAGTCCCTCGAGAATGATTTTTGAAGTTTGACTACTATGAAGTACTCCTTCTCCCGAAAATTGATCATCTACAATTTGAAGGAATAGTAAGTTTTTATTTGTCTTATGATAATTTTTTGCCTTGACCTTAACAATATCTCCTACGTTTGGTGAAGCAGCTTTTTCAGTACTATTTCTTAACTCGCCTTCAATTTTCGAGAAATATGTTCCCCAATTTTCCTTATATAAGTCAAAATTGTCAAGATCATTTAATTTTAATTTTGGATCTAATCCTCCAATAACTATTCTATTTCCAAAGTAACATCCATTTTTCGTTAATTGAATCTTTTGCTTATTGTTGAAAATATAGTTTTGAGTCGGTGAAACAAGAGCTATTCCTGCGTCAGTTTTATATACTGACCCTCCATATTTAAATAGTAACTCTCCTTTAAAATTACCTGGAATGGAATCAATTTCTGAGAGATTTTCATCGATACTAAATTTTTCAATATTTTCTATCTCCTCTAATTTTAAAGAAATAGAATTATTACTTGTCAAACATGAAATTGCATGATTTAATAAATTGTCTTTGTGCTCTTTATTATTTGACAAGAAGCTTAAATAGCGAAGTAATGTTGCAGATTTCAATACTGAATATTCATCATTACCAGACTTATTGGCAAGGTATATTTGAAGTGCCATAATTCTCAAAATATCCTTAATACTAGTTAGTGTTTCTTGATCAAACTCTTGATTTTTCTTCTTAATCAAGCTAAAATTAAGGTGATACTTTTCTCTTGCAAGTCTTTTTTCTAAGATTCTAGAATAATGAGAGTACTCATACTTTTCCAGTCTGCCTTCTTGCAATAATCTAACTAATACAGATACGATTTCCGAATCATTGCTTTCTAATAAATCAGGATTTATACGTAACAATGCTTTGAACACCCCCAAATTATCTGCTCTTAAATAACCAGATTTATTTATCTTCTTATTGATTTCCTGGATAAATTTCTTCCCAGTCTTATCTGCCACCATGTGTAAAGCCTGCAGTTCAAATTTGACTTTCTCAAGTCTTCTCTCAGCTTTTTGAATGGTTAGATCTTTCTTTTCTTGACCGAAATTGCTTAAAAAGTCAGATCCTTCAAGCATCCATTCCTCAACAGCTATATACACTACTGTAAGTTCAATAGCCAGATCCCAATCATTCTTCTCGTATAAATTTATTCTATAGGACTCTATAAAACTTAAATATGAAAAAAGCCATAAATTTTCTTGATTATCATAATCGTTGAAAAGGTTAGAAAAGCTTTGTTTTTGATATCTCTCATCAATCAACAATTCTCTAAAATCATAAAAAAGTTCTTTAATTTTATTATTTGAACCTATAGCTTCAAATACTTCTTCGGCGCTATAAAATTTACCCTCATTCTCTGAAGTATTAATATAAAGTATTAAAAATCCCTTCTCATTAATTTTCTTAACATGAAATTGTTTTAATTTACCGACCTCGCTTTTATCTAATTCCCTACCGACAAATTCATTGGCAAAAAATCTATGATAAAAACCAAATTCGTCCATTAATAAATAATAATCTTCACTTGTGTTTTCATCTTCTTTTATTTCAATTACCTCAAAATCATAGTTCCGCCCTTCTTGATACAGATCTTTAAGCAAGTTGTATTTGTCTTGAACCACCCGAATTTTATGACCTTCAATTTGTTGCACAAGACAAGAAACTTTTATTGGTAAAGGTTCTGTCTGAAAATTCAATGCCTTTACAGTAGCTTTAATTCCCTCATGTTCTAAGTGCAATATTGTAGCTCCAAATTCACTTTCAAAGGATCCTGTAACATTGAAGTCATATATTTTCCCTTCAGCTAATAATAGCTTTGGATCTTTTTGATCAGAATTTGAAGATCGATAGAATAAATTATTTTTATCTAAATCTACTTCCTTAACTATAAGTTTAATATTATCCTCATCGAATAACTCACCGAAACTAGGTGGAATAAATGAAAAATAATCTTCATGAAATATCAGAAACCCATTTTCTTTTTTCTCTTTTAGTTGAAATTTATATTCATTTCCTTTTTCAAACTTGTTAAGTAAACTATATTGAAATCTATATTTATTATTTGCATAAGTCTCTTCTACAAATAGAATTATTCTTTCCTCAACCTTACAATCAATTTTTTTATAAGCATGTTCCTCTAAATTTACAATGTCTTCAAGAATAGTAACGGTATCTTTTTGATCTTTTACCCGAAAAACTCTATGTTGGCCTTCATTTATATGGGGCTCCTTACTACAGTGCTGATCAAATTTATTTTCAGTTTTTGTTTTTTTGACAGAAGCTTGTTTAAAGGTTTCGGTTTTCTTTTTTTTCTGCTTTGGAGAAACTAGAATTCTTTTCCTTTTTTCTTTCTGAATATCTATAGAAATATTTTGAGCAACACTTTTTTTCTCTTTGTCTTCAGAAAATTCTGCCATCAGCATATTATATAATGACATACTAATCTTTGTGGTGGGACGAGGATCAACCTCATAGCCTTTAGAGTAAAAAAATTGCACCGCCCTATCCAAGGATATATTACACTCTCGTATAACCTTATTTAATCTTACTAATTCGGCTGTATTATTGCTGTTTGTGTTAGACAACTCTTCTCTAAGAAAAAAGTTCTTTAATACGGAATACGTGTTGGAATCTATATATGATTGTTTTTTTGAATTGAAATCCAGACCAAGGCTATTTAATGCTAAACTAGCATCTTCAATACTTATATTTAGCTCTTTTAAAACATTGCTAATAGGAAGGTCATTATTACTCATAAGGGGGAGGATTTGTAAGTATAATGTAGGGAGGGTTTAAATGTATAAAATTCTGATGAAGATTAAATATAATTTGGGTAATGTTCTTCTACAAACCCAGGAGGCCAATCCAGAATTTCGTGAATTAAATAGAAATTAGCCAAAAAAGGAAACTCAACTTGATCTTCATCATTCAAATGAGAATAACGGTTCGTGGATTTGCCACTCCGCCTGTCCAGAAATCATTCCAGATCTTATCTACCAGATTTTTTAAGCCTCCTGTAATCATAAATTGGTTTTGTTGTAATTATTGATATTCAAATATCGGTTTAATATGTGCATTCATGATGCACATTAAAAATAATTTCTATAATCCGGATCATTGCAAAATTCAGGAATCCAACATAGCACTTCATGAATTAAATAGAAATTTGATAGGAAAGGGAGCTTCACCTCTATTTCATCATTTAAATGAGAATATTGATTGGTAGATTCTTTTAACTTCCTAATAGCCGATTTAATATCTTGAGGTATATTTTTATCAATCCTAAATTCTTCGCCATTTCCATCTCTGGTTGGTCTATCCTCTAAATATCTCACACACCACTCCTGATTAGGTTTTCCTTTGTTAAAGAATGAATTTGGTATGCATGGTACAGGACTATTCAAACCTATGAAAATTCCTTCAAGCAAATCTCGTTGAGTATTAATATTCTTTTTTCTATAATCTTTTTCATTAAAACAATTAATGATTTCCAATAGGTTATTCTTATCGGTTGTACCAAAAATACCAAGATCAAATGCCTTAAAACTATTTGGAAAATCATTTCTTGCCTGGGATTCTTGACGTTCTTCCTGTGACTTAATAATATCCTGAAATAAAATCTCGTTATCTATTCCTTTAGTATAAAATTTACCAAAGGATTGCTGGAACATTTCATTTTCAGTATAATCTGGTTGTCCTGTAAAAATAAAATATGGTAAATAATTTTCTTTATTAAACTCGATCAAAAAGTCCCTAGAAGCTCGCAACCCATTTAAGTTCGTAACAGTATCATCTTTCTTTTCCTTTACCTTTGCATCTAGAATTACTGCATGATAAATAGGATTCTTTTTCAATTCGTCTATTCCTTCTTCATGAGATTCAAAGGGAAATATATCTATTCCGTCCTGTTCAGCATCTCCAATAACATCATCTTGCTTTTTATATTCATCGTCTATCCAAAGTATGTTATATCTCATTTTTTTATTTTAAATAGTTGCAATAGTATTCCATTGTTGAAATTTTAAAATATATTTCACAGGAAATTCTTCTGTCTGTATGTTTATTATTTCTAATTCGGCATCCCAAGCTTTCAAAATCTGATATATATCTGCTCCACCAATTCCTGATCCTAAACTATCTGAAGTTTTTTCTCCCCGCGTTATAATCTTTTCAAAATTCAAGCTTTCAGGGATCGGATACCCGTTATTTGAAATTTCAATTAATAAATTATTTTGAGAAGCAGAAATTTCTGTTCTAATCTTATTTGGTTTATTAGAATTTTTAAAACCATGATCTACGGCATTTGAAATAATGTTGGAAAATATTCTGTAGAAGTCTTCTTCCATAATGTTAATAGAACACTTATTTACACCTCCCAAATCAGAGAATGAAGGTTCATCTATATAAATATCTAAGAATTTGAAAACCTCAGGATTTTTAAACATTTTTCTGGCATCCTGCAATAATTTTATTGGATTTTGAAATACAGGTTTAGAAGTATTACTCCTTCTGGTTTCTGGCACATCTAATAACTTATTAAGAGAAGTTATAGTCTCATTAATTTTACTTAAATGTTCCCCTAAAGTCTGTCCCAAATTCTTACTATATACCATATCTAAATGTATAGGCTCACCTTCGTTTCTGGCAATAAATTTTTGTGTTCCAGACACATTAGATTTCATCGCATTTAGATATTGCCTAAATGTATGTTTTATGGAAGCAAATTCGCGAAACGCATCGTCCTTATAACCAATAATTTGTTTTTGAAGCTCAAATTCTTTTTCTCTAGATTTGATGAAAGCTTCTTTAACACCGAGCATTTTTTGCCTTTGCGCAGCAATAACAGGTATGGTAATAGCCACCATTAAAAAATCCTTTTTAGATATCATCTTTTGAGCAATCCCTCTTCTATATGAGGAAAGCTGTTTTAATACAAAGTCTGAATGAAGTTCATTGATAAGATAATCTAAATCGATATTTTCATTTAAGTCTTTAATTTTGAATGCCATTACATTATTTGAGACCGCAATTTTTTCTCCTTGAAACTCAAAATAAGTAGGCTTTAAATCATTCCCAATTTTGGCTAGTAGCAAACATGATTCTGAAATTAAACGGGCATTTCTGATCTTTCCTTCTTTTACCTCTAGGTCATTGATTTTTAATATATAATCTAAATTATCCTTCTTTAGATCTTTAATTGAAATCTCCTTTTGGAATGAATTTTCGAAGGTTCTTTCTCCAGAGACATCTTCTAATATTTCATTGAGTTTAATTAAATTTTCATCATCAATTAAATCAATTTCTTCTTTCAAAAAATATCTGCCAATTTCTAAGCTATATTCTTTCTGGTCTACTTCGTTCCGATGAATTTTTTTGAAACCCTCTGTCTCAGTACCATCAGATATCTTTTGAAGGAGATCATTATATTTCAAACTAACTTCTTTTGTTTTAGAGATCACATAATTAGTAGTATCAATAAGTGTAATTATACCTTCTTCAACTTTGTCTTTATTTAAAACTAAGATTGATGTTTTTATCCCGGTATTGTTTAATAACCCGGCAGGGAGGGAAATAATTCGTTCTATTAAATCTTTTTCTACTAAGTCTTTACGCAATCTTTCCTGAATCCCATGATTAAAAAGAAAACTATTAGGAACCAAAACAACCAGTTTACCCTTAGTATTTAGGCTTTCTAAACCTTTCGATATAACAAACTCATCACAACTTCTAAAACGAGTATCCCTGATATCTGAAAACCGTTTAATAGGTCCAAAAGGAGGTGCAGTAATAATCAAATCGAAATTAGAATGATTTATCCAATTCTCGATAGAGTCACCTTGGATTAGTTTTCCATTGTTCTTTTCATGAACTACACCTCGTAATACTCCTAAAGCCCATATATTTTTTCCGATCTCCTGCCCTATATATGAAATATCGTAATCTAACTGGATCCCGAAAGTTCCGTATCCAGCAAAAGGATTATAAACTTTAGAACCTGGAGCTAAATTTACTTGTTTCATCATAAAATTTGCAAGTCCTTCTGGCATTAAAGCTTCCCCACCTAGACGACCCTGTGCATTTGTGAAGTTGTACAGAAAACTTTCAAAAACTTTTTGAAAGTTTAAATCAGAAATGCTTAAATCTACAGAATGAATATGAGTGAGTATCATATTGCAAGTATCCACTCCTAGGTATTGAACTAGTGATTTATATCTCTCATTAAAACATAGTTCAAAGTCAGAATTATCATATTGCTTAACTGCCAATTCAATATCCATCAATAACTGTTCAGTTGGATTAAAATTGAATTCAGGAAGTAAATTTTTTCTTTTCAAAACCAATAAAAAAAGGAAAATATCATATGTGTCACTTTGCAATCCCATGCTTCTTAAATGATTCATGGAATCCCAAATCTGACCCTCAACTTTTTTTATTTCCTTATCTGTAATCATTTGTGATATTTTCTAATATTTAAATTTAGTTCTGATAAATGCATTCCATGTGCACATATATTAATTTTCCAAGGTCTCTGTTACTTTAGAGTCTTCGAGCTCCTCAATTAAAGGAACAGAATTACCGGCAATACCTCTCAAACTGCCATACATACCTGTAGTATTAATCATTACTTTATCTATTTGTTTTTGACGTCGATTCCATCTGGAATGTGTGGCTCTTTGCTCCTTATGAAGGTCATCTTGCATTTCTATAAAAGCATCCTTAATAGCTTCAATTTGCATTCTGAATTCTGGACCAGTCAAATAATCATACAACAAGGACATTTTATCTCCCTTATTTTCCTGCGTGATCACTATACTATTTACAGTTATAATCGATTGCCGAAGAACCGCACTTAATCCTTTAAATTCCTGAAATGTACAAACCCAAATATTTTTTTCAATCATTCCCATACGATCCATACCATTAGGAAGTACCTCAGTTACAATTACACCCAGAGGAGCACCTTTCACGGCCATATCTTCCTTAAATTTAGTAACCCATGTATTTGAAAAGTTCTTGGCTCTTTTACTTTCATAGTAAATGGCACCGCAATTCCTAGTTTCATAAGTATTTATAACATGCATACAGTCTGCGCCATTGGCACCTTTCTTAATCTCTTCAATGGTATCTAGTGGGAAATTGGTAGAAAGCCATTCTTCAATCGCTAATTCCTGAACTTCTCCTTGAAGTTGCATAGAACCCTGTTCCTGCTTGCGTCGCATATCCTCAGTTAATTTTTTTTGATCTTCCAATTGCTTCAATAACTCTTTAAATTTGAGTTCATGTTTCTCATCCTCATTCTTCCTGATCTTTTCTTTTTCAGCATTAATTAATTCAGCTATCTTTTTCTCAGATTCTGCTTCTAGTGCGTCCTTAATTTCTTCTTTCTCTCTTTTCAGTCTTGCGATTTCTGCATCCTTTTTATGCGATTCTCGCAATTTTTCACTCTTATCATTAAGTTCATCTTGCATTGCCTTCAAACTTTCTCTCTGCTCCTCTTCAAGCTTGGTTTTAATTCTTTGTTCAATAAGTTTTTCCGCTTCTTTTTTTCCCTTTTCAAGACGTTCCTTAAAAAGTTCATTTTCTCTTTTCTTATTAATTTCGAATTCCTCTAAGGCTTTATCTAATTTCGATTTTTGCTCTATTATACTTTTATTAGCTAAATCTTCTTTCGCTTGATACTCAATCCTTATAGCATCTTCCAATTGATGCTTTAAAATATTATTTACATTAATTTGGGTTGCACACTTAGGGCATTTAATCGTTTGTTGATTTTCCATAATATTTTCTATTTTGATTACAGGACAAATCTAAAACGGATTAGTGCAACCTATCTGCACACTTAATATTGGTCAATACTTTTCTTTATGTTATTAATATGTTTATCCCGTAATTCTCTAGGTTCTAAAATCACAATGTTTTCTCCGAACGATAATAGAAGCCTCTCAAGTTCAAAGTTGGGAATTACTTCAATAGAAAAAGTATATCCTTGTTCATCTTCTTTAATTCTTTTTTGAGAAGAATGCAGAGGTTTGGTTTTGATATAGTCGGCTTGATTTGTATTAGCTTTAATAACAATTTTCTCTAAAGTATCCCCTGATTTTGTTACCCCTATAAAGTCATCAAAATAATCCTCAAAATCTATCTCCATATTTTCTATGAATGGCTCATGAGATTCCTGAATATTAACAATTCGGTCTAAGGCAAGATTCGTTAGATTAGAGAAATCCCTATTTCTACCAAATAAAAACCATCTATTATTATATCCTTTCAAATGCCAAGGATAAAATATGATTTGGACTGGCTCTGGGTTCTTAAAGGATTGATATGTTATTTCAAGTGTTTTCTGATATAGGACAGCATTGAAAAGTGGAGTTAAATAATCTATTCCTTTTAAATATTCATTGTTTTCAAAGCTTATAATATTGGTAGTCTCTTTAGAAAGCCCAAAACTCTGATCAAGTTTTGGAATCAATTCATTGATCCAGTTGAATTGAGGTAGTCCTTTAAAACGTTGTAAAACCTGAATGGCTGATTTCAATTGATCCGCCTCTAGCTGATTTAATGGCTGATTATTTATAGAGAAAGTATGATCTTCATATCTATAAAAAGCCTTACGGCCTTCCTTTATAATTTCTAAAGGTATTCCCCAACCTTGAGAAGATTGCATAAACTTTATATCATCATAAAGCTGTCGCTTCTTTATCCCTTCAGAAATTGGATTAAATTCCATTAAAGATTTATTACATTCATCTAATAAATCTTTAATTCCAAAACGTCTTCCAGGATTCCCAAAACATTTGTCTAGGGTTTGGTAGCGTATTAAGGCATTTTTAGTAATGGCCATCTATGTTATATCTCTTAAGAATTTAAAAATAGATAAATGCATGCAGTTAGGCTGCATACATACCAATTAATATTGTAGAGAATTAAAAATAATGATAAACTTATTTTAAATAAATATAATTTATCTTCAAATCTGAAAAATAATAGAATGTCAAAAAAAATTGGAATAGAAAACTTTAGAGTTTTCAAAGAATATACAGAGTTTGAAATAAGACCTATAACACTTCTTACTGGACCTAATAATAGTGGTAAAAGTTCTTTTACCAAATTACTTCTGCTTCTCAAAAATCAAGTAAATCCTTTAAATTTTGATTCCGGAGATCATAATTTAGAATCGTTTGAAAAGATTTTAAACTGGGATAGCAATGATGATACTTTAACAATTGGTTTTAAATCTAGTATGTTTTTTGGTGAAGAAGGAACATTAAAATTGCATTATACATATAAAAAAATAGAAAAACTTGAAGTTTTTCATCATGATAACTTATTAATTTCAGTTTCGTTTTTTCCCTTTCAAGAAGATTCTGATGGACTATATATGATGATGCAAAAGTCCGTTGTGAAATTTAATATTAAAATCCTAATAGACATTATATATTCGAAAAATTTTTATGTTGCTCAAAGAGCTCCGGGAATAAATAGTAATGGTGATCTCAGTAAAGATTGGGGTATTACTAAGCTAAAAGATATTGATCTATCTAAAAATAAAACTCAAACTTTAAACCTTAAAAACTTAAGAGAAAAATTTGAAGAAATTAAGCCTGAAGGGAATAGTGATATTTCGTTTTTGCTATCTAATATAGCACTATGGAATGAAATTAACTCTCTTGATAAAAATTATCTACTTATAAGATGTAAAGTTAGAGATAAAGACATTACCGAAATTTACAAGAATGAACTATTAAAAATACAAATGAAACTTTTTGAAAATTTTGAAGTTACAGATAGCGCCAATGGTAACGAAAGCTTCAAAGAGATAATTGGAGGTTTAAAATTACAGGTAAGTAGCCTATTTAAAGATTTATTTATACACGTTAAAAACTTTTTCTACGAGGAATTTAATATTAACGATTTAGAGGTTAGTTATTCACAATTAGGCAACTTATTATTCAATGTTCCAGTTTTTAGAATGAGTTCAGAAAATAAATTTAGATATTATGATTTCACTGTAATGGATGAAATTTTGCAATTGGATCAAGAGGATTTCGGAATGTTTCAAAACTTACATTTTATTTCTTCTAATCGAGCAAATCAAAAACGAGTTTTACAAAATAAATCTGACTCAGAAATCGATGCATTAATTTTACAATATTCTGAGCTTCAGTTTCCAGATTTGGATTTTTTCAATCAAGGTTTAAAGATTTTAGGAATTGAAGGAAAGCTTATCATAGAGAGATATCAGAATTTCATCTCCGTAGTATACTTGAAAAATGAAAAATCAAAGATAGCTCTTTCCGACTTAGGGTATGGATATTCCCAAATACTTCCTGTCTTACTTAAAATAATTATCATTATGAACAATCAGCTATTTCCAGGAACAACTCATGGAAGCCTCATAATAGAGGAGCCTGAGGCGAATTTACACCCTAATCTTCAATCCAAATTGGCTGATATTTTTCTACTAGCTATTGAGACATTTCCAAGATTAGATCTAATTGTAGAAACACATAGTGAGTATCTTATTCGTAAACTACAATATTTAACAGCTAAAAAGGAATTAGGAACAGATAAATCGGTAATTTATTATTTCAATTCTGATAAATATGTCACATCTCAGGAACCTAAAGTAAAAAAGATTGAAATCACAAAAACAGGTAATCTAACTGATACTTTTGGACCAGGATTCTATGATGAGTCTATTAGATTACAATTCGATCTGATGAAATTAAATCAGGAACAAAATAATTAAAGATGGAACTATATATTGAAAAAGAGTTCCTTGATAATTTCTATCTAGAATTTGATGAAAAACTTGCATCAGAAGGTCAGCGGATTTTAGCCTCTGTTTTTAGAGAATTTGGAGAAATAGACTGGTTCATTAATACTCCAATCGATAGCTCAGCGGATTTGGAATCATTAATTAAAAATAATCCCTTTTTTGCTTACAGAGCTAGCTATTCTCCTCCTATTCCTGTGGAATCTATAAAAGAACATTTTTTAAAATTTTCAAATTGTAGTCAAACTATAATTATAACGGAGAACGAAGAACAATGGTTTCCTGAAGCTGAGTCAAAAGGAGCCTTATGTCTGGCTACTAGTTCCTACCAAGAGAGAATAAAATCAATTTTGAAAACATGTCATAGCAAAGTAGATTTAAGTATAGGTTTTAATAATTGGGATTTCTTCAGATTTCAAGAAAGTCTCCCTTTCAACAAGATTATTATCAATGATAATTATATTCTTACTGATTCAATTAATCAAAAAATAGACAAAAATTTAATTCCCATGGTTAAATCGTTAATGGGTGAGAACAGAACTAAAGAAGTGCCAATATATATATTCACAAAAGATCTCAAACCAGAAAGCCCTGGTACCTCAAGCCAGATTAAAGATGCACTAGAAAAGAAGCATAGGCGTTTAAACAGCTCTTTTGCCAACTATAAATTAAATTTCAAAGTTGTAAACAACAATCTTCTTGGTGGTCAAGGAACCCTTCATGACCGGGTTATGCTTAGCAATTTTTTGATGGTTGATTGTGGCAAAGGATTTAACCTTTTACCTCATACTCCCTCAAATTCTCAAATAATAGTAGTTTCCATTTTTGATAAATACACATATAATCGATTAAAAAATCATATTAAAATTCATCAAGATTATTTAAATAGCCTGAAAAATTTAAAAAATATAAATTTTACTATCTATCCATCTTAAAAGTATGAGTATCCAAAGCTCAATAACAGAATTTAGAGATCTTGCTAAAAAGAAATCTTACACCATAGCTAAAATTAATTGGTGGCTCCTAAAGTATTATGATCTTTATAAATATTGTAAAGATAATTGGAACACCTGTTCTTGTTTCAGAGAACTTCCTTGTAGCCATACCATGGGATCTGAAGAGAATAAATTTGTTGATTTCTATAAAAGTCTGGAAAAAGTAGCAGACCTACACAAAAAAGAACCCTATTTCCTGGAGCAGCTACAATTATTTGAAAAAGTTCGTGATGATCCATCTGCTCTTATAAAATGGTTGCTTCATAACGAAAAATTAGGGGCTGAAGATTTCTTGATCTTCTGGATAGAATGGATGGAAGAAGAAGATTTAGTTAATCCTGGAATTAACTTTTTTCCAAATATTGAGGTGAAAATTTTAGTCAAAGAATTTGAAAGTACAATTCAATTTATGGAAGTATTTAATGAGCTTTACTGGACCTCTGATATAGTTAAAGAAAGGTAAATATTTAGTGATGAACTAAATTAATTAATTTAACATCTAATTTTTCAGTTATAGGTACCGTCGGATCTTGTGATATTTTCCATATGTTACCTCTTATAATTTCCTCTCTGGATATTTAACCATCTTTTTTGAAAAAATCCATCCAAGAATTTTTTTTAAGTTTAATTAATTTTTTACTCAGCAGCATAATCTCAAACTTTTATAAATTAATACAACTCCGGAATTAAGTTATTTAAGTTTCTTAGAATTGAAGAAAACATTGTCGTATTTTGAAGCCAGACATTCCTCTCTTACACATTCCATCTTCATCATGGATTAAAGCTTCTAGAGAATCATTTGGAGGGAAATAATAACGCAGCATAAATCTATTTTTGAAGTCTCATCTTTTCCTCCAATGCTTCCATATCTCTTCCTACCTTCTCATCCAGCACTTTTGCATAGATTTGGGTTGTCTTTAAAGATTTATGACCAAGCATCTTCCCAACAGATTCAATAGGAACTCCTTTAGAAAGCGTCACGGTAGTTGCAAAAGTGTGTCGGGCTAAATGGGTGGTTAAAATCTTTTTGATGCCACACACGTCGGCTATCTCCTTTAAATAGGCATTAGATTTCTGGTTGGTCAGCACCGGTAATACTACTTTCCCAGATTGTACTTGAGGATGATCGATATATTTTTCTAGAATTGCTTCCGGCACTTCCAGTATGGGGATGCTACTCATAGAATTTGTTTTCTGGCGTTTCGTTTTAATCCATTTTTTTCCATTCATCCCGATAACAATATCATTTTCTGATAGCTTTTTTACATCAGCGAATGCCAAGCCGGTATAACAACAGAATAGAAAGATGTCCCTTACTAAGTCCAGACGTGGAATATCAAATTCTACTTCAGCCATTTTCTGAAGTTCCATATCAGTCAGATATTCACGTTCGGAAGATTTCCAGGTTCCTTTCCAATGAAAAAATGGATCTCGATCTATCCATTGGTTGGCATATGCAATTCGAATGATCTTTTTAAAATTCACGATGTACTTTAAAGCTGTATTATGGGCGCAGTCTTTTTGGGATTTTAAATAATGATCAAAACCAGTGATAAACTTATGATCTACTTCCTGAACTGGTATATCTTTCTTTTTGTAATCGAATAACAGGTAATTTTCAATATGGTTTTTACAGGCATCGTAGCGTTGCATGGTACCCTTTGTATAACCTTTACCAATTAGCCTTTTCATTTGGTCATTATGATCCTGAAAAATCTCCATCAGCATCCGTTCTTCCTCCCCTTTACCAAAATGAATGTCTTTAATAATACTAGGCGAAATAGGTTTATTATCTCTTAACAACCTATCGTGAATCTGATATAATTTAGAGCGCACTGTATCTAAAAATCTGTTGATAGCTCTTGATTCATCGGAATTACCTTTGGTTTTTCCGCTTCTTGAATCCCAGTATTTAATCTCGATTCTCCTACTGGTACTGAATTCCGACCGTTTGCCTTTATAAGTAATTCTAGTATAAAGAACAGCTGATTCTAAAGAATCTGAAGGTCTCTGCTTTGGATAGAAAAGAATTGAAAATGAATTTGACATTGGTGACAGTTTTAAAATGCTCACCAGCAAGGTACAAAATGGAGTTATGCAAAAGTGTTAAAGAAACCTCGTAAACCTTTTATTAACAGTATGTTAGGAGTATTCTGGTGAGCATTTTTGTATCAAAAAAAGAGGCACCGAATTGAGCACCAATTACTTAGATTTAAATGGTATTAAATGAGTTTAAATGAAATTAAAAAGCCTCTAAATCGTTGATTTAGAGGCTTTTAGTGTTGTTTTGAAGTGTAATAAGCGGTCTGGACGAGACTCGAACTCGCGACCCCCTGCGTGACAGGCAGGTATTCTAACCAACTGAACTACCAGACCGTTGCTTTATTGCGATGGCAAATATACAGCTGTTTTTAGATTCCACAAACGTTTTTTAAAATAATTTCTGAATAATTTTAAGGCTATCCTGCAAATTTTTGTCTCTCAATAAGATAGGTGGTTAAAATTTTTTCGAAATTCTCTCTAATATCAGTCTGCACGTACTTTATTCGGTATTTAGCACATTGTAATTTGAGCATATTGAAGTATTCTTCAACAGAATTTTGATAGGTTTCTTTAAAATTTTCGGCATAGAGATCTAAATGAACACCAGATTCTACATCTGTAAATCGTTTTGGAGCGTTATCAAAGTCGAATTCCAGCTCTCTTTTCTTATCTATAACATGAAAAAGCACTACTTCATGCTTATTATATTTCAAATGTTTTAAAGCTTCAAATAATTCGGCTTCCTCTTTATCGTCTTGAAACATGTCTGTAAAAAGAAAAACCAAGGATCTTCTCTTTAATTTCTCTGCTATCTGATGCAAGTAGGTATAACTATCTGTAGTTCTATTTAAATCTGGATTAGCCACAATTCTATCCAATTCATTCAGCAACATATGATGATGGCGTTCACTACCCTTCTCTGGCGCATAGAAATCATACTCATTACTATACACACTTAAACCCACAGCGTCCCTCTGGCGCTTTAATATTTGCATAAGCGAAGCTGCAGCAAGTGTCGAAAAAGCAATCTTATTCAAGGAGTCTCTATTGAATTTTTTTAAAAGCGGATAATGCATAGAAGAAGAGTTGTCTATAATTATATGACAGCGCAAATTGGTCTCTTCCTCATAACGTTTAGTATATAATTTATCGGTTTTGGCGAATAGCTTCCAGTCTATATGCTTTGTGCTTTCCCCATTATTATAAATTTTATGTTCGGCAAATTCCGCAGAGAAGCCATGAAACGGACTTTTATGCATTCCGGAAATAAAGCCTTCCACCACTTGTCTGGCTAAAATATCTAAATTTAGAAAACCTCCGGATCTATGAATTTCCTGTTCTAACATAATTAAGTGACAATTGCTTCTTTTAGAAAAAGAAAGATAGGGATTATATTTTTTTGAAATAAAAAAGCCTCGCCGAAATAAATTCAACGAGGCTTATATTAAGAATTTTAAGATGCCCTATAAAAGAGCGTCTAAAGCTTCTGCATATGTATTTTTTGGAGCAACTCCAACCTGACGACCAACTACTTCTCCATTTTGGAAAATTAGTACGGTTGGGATGTTTCTAACACCATATTTCGCTGCGAATTCTTGGTTGGCATCTACATCCAATTTTCCTACCACAGCTTTTCCGTCGTAATCTTTACTTATATCATCTATAATGGGTCCAACCATTCTACAAGGTCCACACCAAGCCGCCCAGAAATCTACCATTACTGGTTTATCACTTTTTAATACGGTTTCTTCAAAATTAGCGTCTGTTATCTCTAAAGCCATAATTTGTTTTATTTCTATTAATATGTAAAATTAGTCAATTATTTCAGCAATCCTTACTCCTGTTGTATTGGATTTGGCTATTCGAATATCAGGAGGTTTTATAAAACTGATTTTAAATTATTTATCAATATAAGCTTTCTATGCAAGGAATTTTCCTATTTAATAAAAGTTTAAATAAATTTATCCTCTCATTTCTCTTCACAAGAAATTCCTTTAGTTCAATTTATATTTTACTTGTTCCTCTTCCAAGGCATTTAGTAATTCCTGCGAGATCTTCACTTTTTGCTTTCTACTGGTTAAGTTTAACTTCATTAATTCCTTCATCTCATAAATAATAAAATGAAGATTATGATCTCCTCTATGAGCTCGTAGAATATCTTTTAATGAATCTATCTTCTCCTCCTTCAATTCATTTATATCAAGCTGAATGGTGAGTTTTCTAGCGTAAATATCCATGATGTCATGCAACAACTGAAAGTTATTGAACTGAATTCTTGGCTCTCCTTTACTACCCGTGTCTTTGTTAGTCCAGCCTTCCTTTATAAAGGCCTTGATATACACAAAGGCGTTAGGTACCAAGAAATGCTGATATTTAAGATACTCTTCTCCAAAGATCCTGAATTCATAAGAATCCCAATAATCTTCAACAGAAAATGAAGCCCAACCTTTTCCCATTTTTGAAGTTCGGTGTTGCACTTCAGATATTACTCCTCCAAAAGAAAGCTCACTATTCACATATTTCTCCTGTTCTTTAAAATCTGAAACCTTCGAATTACAGAAGTAATGAATTTCAGCTTTAAAATCGTCCAGAGGATGACCAGAAATATAGATTCCTACCACTTCTTTTTCTCTCTTCAGTTTACCAATACCTCCCCATTCTTCGCAGGGTGGCACCACAGGTTCAGGAATTTGTACATCGCTAGCTTCACCAAATAAGCTTACTTGCGAGGAGTTTTCATTTTCCTGAAATTTAATCGCATATTTTATCACTTTTTCTAAAAAGATGATCCCGTCGCCATCATCATGAAAATATTGTGCACGGTGATTTCCGAAGCCGTCAAAACCTCCAGCCAAGGCTAGATTTTCTAATGCTTTTTTATTAGCAGCACGCAGATCTAAGCGTTTAGCCATATCAAATATGGACTTATAAGGTCCTTTTTCTCCTTTTCTATTTTCCACAATGCTTGCTACCGCTCCAGAACCAACCCCTTTTACCGCTCCCATTCCAAAACGAACTGCATTTTCCTTATTAACAGAGAATTTATAGAAAGATTCATTTACATCTGGACCAAGTACATTAAGCTTCATTCGTTTACATTCTTCCATAAAGAAGGTAACCTGCTTGATATCGCTCATGTTGTTGGAAAGTACCGCAGCCATATATTCTGCTGGATAGTGTGCTTTTAAATATGCAGTTTGATAGGCGATCCATGCATAGCAGGTAGAGTGAGATTTGTTGAAGGCATAGGAAGCAAATGCTTCCCAATCTTTCCATATCTTTTCAAGAATCTCTTTAGGATGTCCCTTTGCTTCTCCTCCTTCAATAAATTTGGGTTTGAGCTTTGCTAGAAGATCTACCAGTTTTTTCCCCATTGCTTTTCTCAAAACATCGGCTTCACCCTTTGTAAATCCTGCTAATTTTTGAGAGAGTAACATCACTTGCTCCTGATACACCGTAATTCCGTAGGTTTCTTTAAGGTATTCATCCATTCCTGGAAGATCGTAGGCGATCTCTTCATTTCCATGTTTTCTGGCAATAAAGCTTGGAATATATTCCATTGGCCCTGGTCTGTAAAGCGCATTCATCGCAATAAGATCTCCAAACACAGTTGGTTTAAGATCCTTCATGTGTTTTTGCATTCCTGGAGATTCATATTGAAAGATCCCTACAGTTTCTCCTTTCTGAAATAACTCATAGGTCTTTTCATCATCTAATGGAAAGGTATCTGGATCTAAGTCGATATCATGTCTCCCCTTTACTATCTTAACGGTATCTTTTATCAAAGTCAGGGTCTTCAACCCTAAGAAGTCCATTTTTAAAAGTCCGGCGCTTTCTACTACCGAGTTATCGAACTGAGTAACATATAGATCTGAGTCCTTTGCAAGTGCAACAGGAACAAAATTGGTGATATCACTTGGTGTAATAATTACCCCACATGCATGAATACCGGTATTTCTAACAGAACCTTCTAATATTCGCGCCTGATTTAAAGTTTGTGCTTGCAGATCATCTCCATCTGCTATATTCAATAATTCATTTACTTTTTCCAGATCCTCACTTCGGAACATCTTTTTAAGCTCCTTTTCATCTGTCCCGAATATCTTTCCTAATTTGGACATAGTAGGAATGAGCTTTGCAATTCTATCTGATTCATGAAGTGGTAGATCTAACACCCTTGCGGTATCTCGAATAGCCGACTTCGCCGCCATAGTTCCATAAGTGATAATTTGTGCTACCTGACTGGAACCATATTTCTGAATCACGTAATCCATTACCCGGCTTCTGCCTTCATCATCAAAATCGATATCAATATCGGGCATACTTACACGATCTGGATTTAAGAATCTCTCAAAAAGCAGATCGTATTTAATTGGATCTATGTTGGTGATCTTTAAACAATAGGCAACCGCGCTTCCCGCAGCAGATCCCCTACCCGGTCCAACAGATACATCCATTGCTCGGGCTGCACGTATAAAATCTTCGGTGATCAAGAAATATCCCGGATACCCAGTTTTTTCGATTACAGAAAGCTCAAAATCTAACCTTGTTTTAATATCTTCTGAAAGATCTCCATAACGTTCCTTTGCTCCTACATAAGTAAGATGTCTTAAATAGGCATTCTCCCCACGCTTGCCTCCATCATGAACATCCTCATGATCCAAAAATTCTTCAGGAATATCAAAAGCAGGTAATAATACATCTCTCGCAAGTTCGAAAGGCTCTATCTTATCTACCACTTCCTGGATATTTGAAATTGCTTCAGGAAGATCCTTGAACAAGCTTTTCATTTCAGAATCAGATTTGAAATAGAACTCATTATTTGGCATACCATATCTATACCCGCGACCTCTCCCTATTGGCGTTGCCTGTTTTTCGCCTTCTTTAACACATAATAAAATATCATGTGCATTGGCATCTTCTTTTGCGCAATAATAAGTGTTGTTGGTAGCTACGGTTTTTACATGGTGCTTTTTGGCCAGTTTCAACAACACGTCATTTGCCCTGTTTTCCTCTTCCAGATCATGACGCATTAACTCTATATAAAGATCTTCCCCAAAAGTTTCTTTCCACCAAAGCAATGCTTCCTCGGCTTGATTTTCACCGACATTTAAGATCTTTCCCGGAACTTCTCCATAAAGGTTACCTGTAAGGATTATAAGATCTTCTTTATATTTTTCTATAACCTTTCTATCTATCCTTGGTAAGTAGTAAAACCCATTAACGTAGGCAATAGAAGCCATTTTTGCCAGATTATGATATCCGTTCTTGTTCTTAGCAAGAATTACGATCTGGTAACCATTATCTTTTCTAGTCTTATCTAAATGATCTTCACACACAAAGAATTCACAACCAAGGATCGCTTTTAATTCCTTTGCTGTAGCAGGCTCGCCCTTTTCTTTGGCATCTGCATTTTTAGATCTTACAGATTTATTATAATTTCCAACTTCCTTTACAAAATGGAAAGCGCCCATCATATTCCCATGATCGGTCAATGCCACGGCTGGCATGTTTTCTTTGGAAGCCGATTCTATTAAATTAGCGATGCTAATAGTTGATTGTAAAATGGAAAATTGAGAATGATTATGAAGATGAGAGAAACGAACTTCATCCAGTTTCTCAAGATTCTCTTCAATCTCCTCTGTAGTCACCTCATCTACTTTGTCAAGCTTTTGAAGCTGTTCCCTTATTCTAGCTGAAGCTTTTTTAAGGTTGATATGTTTTAACCCTATTAGCTTAAATGGCTCTGGATTTTTTTCTTTATAATCTTCTAAATAATCTTCTGAAACTTGAAGTTCTTGCTTCGTGTAATTTTCACGTCTAATTAACTCCAAGAAACAACGTGTAGTCGCTTCCACATCCGCAGTGGCATTGTGGGCTTCAGAAAAAGGCTGATCAAATAATTGCTGATGTAGCTCTGTTAAAGTTGGTAATTTAAATCTCCCATATCTACCACCTGGAAGTTTACATAATTCAGCAGTTTTTTCTGTACATGTATCTAGAACTGGAAAAGCTTCCATCGGATTTTTCAATCCTAGTCTTAGATACTCGGCACCCATGATATTAAGATCGAAGCCAACATTTTGACCTACAATGAATTTTGATCGTTGTAAAGCTGCATGGAATTTTTCTAATACTTCTTGAAGCGGTAATCCATCTTGTTGTGCTAATTCTGTAGAGATTCCGTGAATCTTTTCTGCATCAAATGGAATGTTGAAACCTTCAGGTTGTACTAAATAATCCTGATGCTCCACCAAATTACCCATTTCATCATGTAATTGCCAAGCTATCTGAATACAACGAGGCCAATTGTCGAAATCTGTTAATGGGGCATCCCACCTTTTTGGTAATCCAGTAGTTTCGGTATCGAAAATTAAATACATGTATTAATTTTAGTGCTGTTAAGACTTCGCAAATGCAATTGCAAAGAAAAGAGACTTCTCATAGAAAGAAGGTTTAAAATTACAGTTTATTCAATCTTTTTAAAAACGAAAGTTATAAACATTATAAACAAAAAAAAACGCAACCCTGAGGTTGCGTTTTCGTTATATATCAAGCAATTTCTATGCTACTGCTTCTTCCATTTTTGGAACATTATTAATAGTGTTCTTAATGGTATTTCTATGGGATATTAAAACAGTTTTGATGCTTTCAGGAATTTCTGTTTCTGCAATCACTTCATTGTAATCTTCTAAACTTGCTTTCTCACCTCTAACTATTTCATCTAAAATAGCTGCTTGTTCATTGGTTGAGAAAATGGTTTTAAAATCCATCCAGTTCCTATGCATTGTACCTTTAAAACTACCCGATTCTTTTGGGTTTTCACCAAGGTTTAAAATTTGAGTTCGTATCTGGCTAGCAAATTTGCTTCTATCTTCTGAGCATTCTGTAAAAAATGTAATTAATCTTTTATTCTCTACATTTTTCACTGCCTTTAAATAACCTTTTTCGGCATCGTAATTCTTGATTAATAATTCGTTTAACTTGTTTGAAATTTTTTCGTTGTTCAACATAATATCTATCTTCATTTTAATTTCAATAAATTCTTTTAAGATGTGTATTGTTTCGCATCTGTTATTAGTATAAGGCTTAAAAGCCCCAAATGCAAGTATATTAACATCTTTGACATAAGTTTAATATAATTTAACAGCTTAAACGCTTAATAAGAGGCAAGCTCATAAACAATAGAATACATAATCCAATTTACAATATATATATAAAATCCTCCCGGAATATGCTATAAAAGCATACCCCGGGAGGAAATGATAATTAATATTTATAAAAATTCTACCACTTGTGCTCCATAGACTTCACTTTGTTTAAGGAAGCTGTAATAGAGTCTCGTTGTTTTGTAAGAATGCTTCCTGTTGATACTGGTAAATTAGTATCCTTCAATACTTCATTATACTCATCTACCGCAGCTTTTTCTCCTCTAATAGCTTCTTCTAATACCGCTTCTTCTTTATCTGAAGTAAAACTTGTTTTTAGATTCATCCATGCTCGGTGTGCATCTCCAGCAAAACTGCTTCCTTTCTCTGGTGCTTCCCCAAAGTTTCTAATTTCAGACTTTAACTCATGTCCAAAATCATAACGCTCTTTAGCTCTTTCATTAAAAAATGACTGCAATTGTGGATTTTTCACCTTTTCAGCAGCAAATTTATAACCTTTTTCTGCGTCATAATTCTTTTCTAATAACTCATTTAATTTATGTGCAACATCTTCAGAATACTTCATAATTTTTATTTTAAGTTAATAAGTATATTTTCAACAACATAAAAGTACAAGATAAAAGTTCTCGTATGCGTCTATTTAACAGGCTTTAGCATAGTTTAACTGCTTTTAACACAGAGGCTATTGAATGCAGAAATATTCTTAAATATTAGCTAATTTAAATTTGGAAGAGAGATGTTAAACCTATTAATCTCAAATTTATAGACTGGTATTTAATTCTAAAAATTGACTAAAGAATTTTCTATTAAAAAATTAATAAAGTAGTATCTTTGCAGACTTATTAATAATAGAGGTCGTGAACCTCACTAATTAATTTATTATGCCTGTAAAAATAAGATTACAAAGACACGGTAAAAAAGGGAAACCTTTTTACTGGATTATTGCTGCGGATGTCCGTGCAAAAAGAGATGGTAAATACCTTGAAAAAATTGGTATCTACAATCCAAACACCAACCCTGCAACTATTGAATTAGATGTAGATGGTGCTGTAAAATGGTTACAGAATGGAGCTCAGCCAACAGATACGGCTCGTGCAATTCTTTCTTACAAAGGTGCTCTTCTTAAAAATCACCTTGCTGGTGGTGTTAGAAAAGGTGCTTTAACTGAAGATCAAGCTGAAGAAAAATTCAAAACTTGGTTAGACGAAAAAGAAGGAGCTGTAACTTCTAAGGAAGAATCTTTATCTAAAGCGCAAGAAGATGCTAAGAAAAAGGCTCTTGAAGCAGAAAAAGAAGTAAATTCAAAGCGTTTAGCATCAGCTGCTGAGGCTGAAACTGCCGCTAACGAAGCTGAAGCTACTGAAGAAGTTGCTGAAGGAACTGAAGCTGAAGCTACTGAAGCTTCTACTGAAGAGAACAAAGAAGCTTAATTTAAATTTCTAACGATGCTTAAAGAAGAATGTTTCTATTTAGGAAAGATCGTTAGTAAATTCAGTTTTAAAGGTGAGGTATTAATTAAGCTTGATACCGATGAACCTGAAGAATACACTGGAATGGAATCGGTTTTTGTTGATTACAACGAAAATTTGGTTCCATTTTTTATTGAAAGAAGCGGACTCCACCGCAGTACCTTGCTTCGTGTAAAATTTGAAGATGTAGATACCGAAGATGATGCTGAAGATATCATGAAATGTGATGTTTATCTTCCACTTACACACCTACCAGAATTAGATGGTGATAAGTTCTATTTCCACGAGATTATCGGTTTTACTGTAGAAGATGTTAATTATGGAACTGTAGGTAAAATCACTGCCATAAATGACAGCACTTCACAATCATTATTCGAGATCGACAAAAATGGGAAGCAAGTATTAATTCCCTTGAATGATGAATTTATAGAAAAACTGGACAAGAAGAACAAGATCATTTTTGTTCAAACTCCAGAAGGTCTAATAGATCTTTACTTAGACTAATCCATTTTGGAAACCCCTTTTCGATTTAAAGAATTTAGCATTGCTCAGGACAAATGCGCCATGAAAATTGGTACAGATGGTGTCCTTCTAGGTGCTTGGACTCCAATATCCCCTGAAGTCAACTCCATTTTAGACATTGGCACCGGAACTGGAATAATCGCATTAATGCTCGCACAACGAAGTTTTGCAGAAACCATTGATGCCTTAGAGATCGATGAAGATGCTTACGAACAGGCCGTAGAGAATTTTGAGAATAGCCCTTGGGGTGATAGATTGTTTTGTTACCACGCAGGCTTCGATGAATTTGTTGAGGAAATGCAGGATGAAAAGTATGATCTTATTGTAAGTAATCCACCTTTTTTCTCTAATTCAACAGCTTCAGCAATTACAACTTCACGAGAAACAGCCAGATCCCAAGCCTCACTTCCGTTTGAAGAATTACTTCAAGGAATATCTCAATTACTTTCAGAAACTGGCACTTTTAACATTGTAATTCCATTGGAAGAAGAAGACAATGTTATAGAGTTCGCTTCAGCGAATAAACTCTTTCCACACAAGATCACCCACGTTAAAGGCACGGTAAAATCTAAAGTAAAACGATGTTTAATCGCATTTGGTTTTCTTCAGAAAGAAATAGAAAAAGATATTTTGGTCCTTGAGGAAAGCAGACATAACTATACTCCAGAATATAAAAAAATGGTGGCTCCGTTTTACCTAAAATTATAAGACTTTTAAATTGCTTGCTAATAGCGCGTTGGTTATTTTTGTTTACAAAATTATAACCAATGAAACCAGATTTATTCCAAGCTCCAGATTATTACAATCTAGACGATCTTTTAACCGAAGAAAATAAAATGGTGCGTGACGCTGCTCGAGAATGGGTAAAGCGAGATGTATCTCCAATTATAGAACAAGCTGCTCAAGATGCAAAATTCCCGAAATCTATTATTAAAGGGCTTGCTGAAATTGGTGCTTTTGGACCCTATATTCCTGAAGAATATGGAGGAGCTGGTCTAGACCAGATCTCTTATGGACTTATAATGCAGGAAATTGAGCGTGGAGATAGTGGAGTTAGGTCTACAGCATCTGTTCAATCTTCATTAGTGATGTATCCAATCTATAAATACGGAAACGAAGAGCAACGTAAAAAATATTTACCAAAATTAGCTTCGGGAGAATTCATGGGTTGTTTTGGACTTACCGAACCAGATCACGGATCGAATCCAGGTGGAATGGTTACTAATTTTAAGGACAAAGGAGATCATTATTTATTAAATGGAGCCAAGCTTTGGATCTCCAACTCTCCTTTTGCAGATATCGCTGTAGTTTGGGCAAAAAATGAAGAAGGAAGGATTCACGGACTTATTGTAGAACGTGGAATGGAAGGCTTCTCTACGCCAGAAACACACAACAAATGGTCTCTTCGCGCCAGTGCAACTGGAGAATTGATCTTTGACAATGTAAAGATTCCAAAAGAGAACTTACTTCCTAATAAATCTGGATTGGGAGCGCCACTTGGTTGCTTGGATTCGGCACGTTTCGGGATTGCATGGGGAGCAATAGGGGCAGCAATGGATTGTTACGATACTGCCCTTAGATATTCGAAAGAACGTATGCAATTTGGAAAACCAATTGCAGGATTTCAACTTCAGCAAAAAAAATTAGCAGAGATGATCACCGAGATCACCAAAGCACAGTTATTAGCATGGAGATTGGGAGTTTTAAGAAATGAAGGAAAAGCAACTTCGGCCCAGATCTCTATGGCGAAAAGAAATAATGTGGACATGGCCTTACATATTGCAAGAGAAGCAAGACAAGTTTTAGGAGCCATGGGAATTACAGGAGATTATAGTATTATGAGACACATGATGAACCTTGAAAGTGTAATTACCTATGAAGGTACTCATGATATCCATCTACTTATAACCGGTATGGATATTACAGGAATTTCAGCTTTTAATTAACATAAACGAGATTTTGTTTAAACAGGGCAGCTTTAAAAAAGCTGCCCTGTTTTTTTTATAGGATTATTACCAAGATTGCATTGTCTCATTAAGCTTGACGAAATGTGAAAAGTAAAATATTTAAAACTTCGACAAGCTCAGTTTGACAATCGAAAAGTTTCTTTCATCTAGCATATTATACAATCGTTAAGCTTTTTAAAAAGCCTATTAAAGGCTTTAAAAATCAAACTCTTAAGTTTATTTTTGCAGAAATTTTTGAATGATCATGATCCAGGAAATAAATACCACCCTACAACCTCAAACCAAGGAACTTCTTAATCACCCTCTTTACAAAAAAATCACATCTCCAGAACATTTAAAATGTTTTATGGAACATCATGTATTTGCAGTATGGGATTTTATGTCCTTGCTAAAAGCGCTTCAGGAAAAACTAACCAAAACCACTACTCCATGGATCCCTGTTGGGAATCCGGAACTTAGATATTTGATAAACGAAATTGTTCTAGCCGAGGAAACTGACATAAACTCCTTGGGAAATAGACAAAGTCATTTTGAAATGTATCTGGACGCGATGGATGCTAGCGGTGCTAATAGAAAGAAAATAGAAGATTTCCTAATGCAAATAACTCACGGCACCGATGTGTTTTTAGTGATTGCTGTTAGTGATCTTCCTATAAGTATCAAGCAATTCTTAAAATTCACCTTCGAGATAATTGCTGAAGGAAAACCTCATAAAATTGCGGCTGCCTTTACCTTTGGAAGAGAAGGATTGATCCCTGATATGTTTACTTCAATAATTAAAAATATTCAGCAAAAATTTCCTGAAGAAGATCTAAAACTTTTCAAATATTATTTTGACAGACATATAGAGCTAGACGCAGATGAACATGGCCCTATGGCATTTAAGATGGTGGAAGAATTATGTGAAAATAACCCCATAAGAAAGAAGGAAGTAGAAGAAGTAGCTAAATATGCACTTGAAAGCAGAATTGAACTGTGGGATGGCATTTTAGCTGAGATAAACTACTGTTCCGGTAAAATTTTGAAAAATTTATAAGCGAGTTAATAATACATTCTTAAGCATAACCCTTTCAACACCGACTATAATGATTTTTGATGCTAGATTATGATCCCAACCAAAGAGCCAAGCTTTCATTACAAAGCCGATCTCTTCTTTATAATTATAAGGCTGAAATATTGAAAAAGAGAAGTATGATCCTTTAAAGAAATTCCCAGTTCACTCTCTTTATAACTTCCTTATTCTAATAATCTACGGTGTTTTACTGGGGACTCAATTTATTGTACTGAAAGGCTGAGATATACAGGCCAACAACATAAAGCTAGTTATTTAACAAGCTCAAACTTAGTTTTTAGTGTCTCATTAGAGTTAGTACCAACAAAAACTTCAAAATCTCCTAATTCATACACATGGTCTAAACTTGAATTATAGAATTTTAAATCTTCAACAGTAAGATTAAAGGTCACGGTTTTAGATTCACCTTTTTTAAGGAATATCTTTTGAAAACCTTTTAATTGCTTAACAGGTCTAGTAACAGATCCTACCAAATCTCTTATATATAATTGAACGATCTCTTTTCCATCATAATTCCCTGTATTTTTTACCTCTACCGAAATTTTTAAAGAAGAATTTTCAGATAACTTATCGGTACTAAGTTTTAAATTATCATAGCTGAAGCTAGTATAACTTAATCCGTATCCAAATGGGTACAATGGCTCGTTACGTTCATCTATATAATTAGAACGGAACTTTTCAAAATTCCCCTCTGAATTACCAAGTGGTCTTCCGGTGTTTTTGTGACTATAATAAATAGGGATCTGACCTACGCTTCTAGGAAACGTTGCGGTGATCTTTGCTGAAGGATTTACATCTCCAAACAACACATCTGCAATAGCATAGCCCGCTTCTGTACCAGCAAACCACACATCCAAGATTGCGGGTACCGTTTTATTTTCTTCAGTAAGAACTAATGGACGACCATTAAATAGAACCAAAACCACGGGCTTCCCCGTTTTGAGTAGTGCCTTAAGGAGATCCTTTTGAGCCTGAGGAATTGAAATATCTGTCCGGCTACTGCTTTCTCCACTCATTTCTGCTGCTTCACCAATTGCGGCAATAATTACATCTGCTTTGGAAGCGATTGCAACTGCCTCATTTAATAGTTCTTCATCAGACCTGCCATCTCTTGGGATTTCCTTCCCGAACATAGTTCCTCTTTCCTCAAAACCTTTATCATAAGAAAGATTACTCCCTTTAGCATATACTACAGAACCAGAATCTCCAACCACTTCTTTGATTCCTTGAAGTACCGTAATGGATTTTTCCTGAGGTGTTGCTACACTCCAGGTTCCAGCCATATTCTCACTAGTATTCGCCAAAGGTCCAACAACAGCAATAGTTCCAGACTTTTTAATTGGCAAAAGATTATTCTCGTTTTTTAACAACACCATAGATTGCGCTGCTACTTTTCTTGCAAAAGATCTGTTTTCTGAGGTGAAAATTTCGGATTTAGCCCTATTTTCATCTATATATTTATATGGATCTTCAAATAAACCTAACTCGTATTTTGCCTCTAATATTCGTCTTACCGACGCATCAATTTTCTGAATAGAGACCTTATCTTCCTCCAATGATTTTTTTAGCGTTGAAACAAAACCTTCTCCTACCATATCCATATCTACACCTGCATTCATAGCCAAAGCCGAAACAGTTTGAAGATCACCCATTCCATGATCTATCATTTCATTGATCCCAGTATAATCTGTCACTAAAAATCCTGAAAAACCCCATTGAGATCTTAATACATCTGTAAGCAACCACTTGTTCCCTGTAGCAGGAATCCCATCTACTTCATTAAACGAAGCCATAACCGATCCCACTCCGGCATCTACAGCAGATTTATAAGGAGGAAAATAGTCATTATACATTCTTATTCTACTCATATCCACGGTGTTGTAGTCTCTTCCCGCTTCGGAAGCGCCATACAAGGCAAAATGCTTAACAGTAGAAAGTATCGTGTTATTCTTTCCTAGATCGTCACCTTGATACCCACGTACCATAGCTTTTGCTATTTCACCTCCCAAATATGGATCTTCTCCATTACCTTCAGAAACACGTCCCCATCTTGGATCTCTGGAAATATCTACCATAGGAGAAAATGTCCAGTTAATACCATCGGCACTTGCTTCTTGTGCCGCAATTCTTGCTGTTTCTTGTATTAAAGGCATATCCCAGGAGGTTGATAGCCCTAGTGGAATTGGAAAGGTAGTTTCATATCCATGTATCACATCCATTCCAAATAATAAGGGAATTTTAAGTCGACTCTCTTCAACTGCGATCTTTTGAACTTCTTTTATTTTTTCAACAGATTTAATATTAAATAAGCCCCCAATTTTTCCTTCTTTTATTTTTTTTGCAACATCAGAACTTTTGGACTGGCCGGTTGTAATATCCCCGGAAGCAGGTAAATTCAACTGACCCAATTTTTCTTCCAATGTCATTACGGAAATTATGGAATCAATTTTCTTATTCATTTTAACCTTATCTGCCTTATAAGCAGAATAATCTATGCCTTGACTTTTGGTTGAAGTGGCATTTTCTTGAGCATTCATGGCAAATGAGCAACTGCATATTGCTAGTAAAATCAGGTTCTTTTTCAACATAGGAATCTTATTTATTGTATAATTCATTTGTGATTTTCTATTTAAATAAAAGCAGTGGTAGCTTATTTAGTTTCAATCTTTTTTTGACTTAATAACCAATCATAGAATTCTGGATTGTTATAAGTCTCTGTCCAGCTATTATGATTTGCAAAAGGATAGATCGTATATTTTACATCGCTTCCTGCTTCTTTAAGGGCTTTTACCATATTATTACTATTCTCTGGCAGAACCACATCATCTAATGCTCCATGAAATACCCAGATAGGCATATTTTTAATATGGGAGATATTTCTATAAATAGGTCTATAAATTGCACCACAAACGGGTGCCAATGCAGCGAAGAGCTCTGGATATTCTCCGCCAGTGGCCCAAACTCCATAACCACCCATGCTTAAACCCGTTAGATAAACCCTGTTACTGTCAATTCGGTTCTCCTTGATCACTTTCTTAACTAGAGCAGCAATTTCATGGGGTTGCCAATAAACATCTTCAGGACATTGAGGAGCCAGTATAACCGCATTGATTTCACTTCCAGCTTTAATATATTGCAAGGGTCCATGTGTAGCTACTTTTGACAAGTCTGTACCACGTTCTCCCGCTCCATGAAGAAACACGATTAGTGGAAACTCTTTTTTAGAATCTTGATATCCTTTTGGAGTATGTAACAAATAGTCAAGCTTTACTGGCATTTCTACTTTCTCATCAAAAGTATGCTCCGAAATCTGAGAAAACAATGAGGTGTAAATAACTATGAATAGTAAGCTCAAATATTTTTTCATATTGATATTCTTAATATTGAAATCCTAATTTATCCAATCCAGTTTTAATTTCTTCAGCTCCCATGAAAAGGTTCCAGATCAATCCAGACCTGTAGTTCTCTATCATTACTACCATTGGACCTTGATCTATAGCTAAATATTTTGCTGCTACCCAATCTTCACCCTCTAAGCTAAAAGCATCATAAAATCCAGCCGGACCCCAAGTAAGCTCATGAAGATCATTGTAAAAATAACTCATAGCCCTTAGAGATTCTTCTGGTGTATATGGTATAGAACTTATGGAAGCGGTAGGAGAGATTACACCGGTATCATTCGTAGGGGAATGAGCGGTGTAACCAATACTACCATCTTTATTTTTAGTATAACTTGCGGTTAAACCCCAAACATTTTCTCCATATCCATCATAATTTTTAGGGTTAGCAAGGCTGTATAAATAATTGACCTTTGAATGATTTAGGTTCAAATCCCAGTAATTTGCATATTGATCTGATAGCCCTCTCGGATTTAATCCTAAATAAGAATAATGAGCCCAGAATAATGGTCCACCAAATTCTTCTGAACCATTATGCTTTAAGATAAGCGGCAGGTCATACTTTTTGTTTTCGGTTTTAATATTTCCATTTCTGGCCCATCCGTTGTGATAAGCTTTTACAGATATAGAATGCTTAGGAGAGGCCGCAGCCATTATATAGGTAATAAGTGTTTCATTATATCCCTCTAAAGGAAAATTCATTTCCCATTTATAATCGGGAGACCAGTGCCAATACAAAACCTCTTTATTGTTAGTGTACCAATTCCAATCTATACCTTTCCAAAGTTCATCATATTTTGCAGCAACAGCTTTTTCTGCTTCTGTCCCATTTTTTAGATATTCTCTAATCACAATAAAACCTTGGGCTAAAAATGAAGTTTCTACAAGATCTCCTCCATTATCCATTTTTCCAAAAGGCTGAGTTTTTCCAGTTTCGCCATTTATCCAATGTGACCAAGCTCCATGATATCTATCCGCAGTAGCAAGAAAATCTGCAATTTTATCCAGCCTTTTAATACCGTCTTCTCTTGGTATAAAGTTTCTGTCAATTCCCGCAATTAAACCCATCAATCCAAATCCTGTACCGCCAGTAGTTACAATATGAGCATCATTTTCAGGATATTCCCCATCTGGATGATAGCGTTCTCTGGCCATCCCAGAATTTGGTTCAGCATAATCCCAAAAGTATTTTAAAGTTTGACTTTGAACTGTATCCATTAAAGCTTCCCCTTCTAATCTCTCAGATTTAACTGTTGCTAAAACTAAAGCTTGTGCCTTATTAGCTTCAGTTATATTCTTACACGAGACGTAAAGAATTAGTATAGTTATTAAAAAGGCTTTGTGAATTTTCATGGATCAGATTTGTTTCAGGTAGTTTAAAACATGTTGCCCTCCCGATTTGGAAGAGCAACATAATTAACTAATTCAAAAAAGTTTTATTAATCGAGTGATGTCAGAAATTAATAGCTTCAGAAGGATCTATTTATTCCCACTTAATATCATCTATATAATAAATATCTGCAGCGGTACCACTGCTTTGACCCCCATTAAAGAAGAACACCACTTTTTGATGATTAGCTGAAGCCTGATCACTAAAGTCCACAGTATATTCGGCCCATTCCCCAACTACAGAGATATCTATGAAAATCTCTTTTGCAGGAGAAGTACCACCTTCAAGTTTTACCAATAAGGGCACTGCTCTACTTGAAAGAATTTTGATCTTTAATTTATTTCTAGTAGAAAGATCAATTACTCCTCCCCTGTCAAAAACTAAAGCATCAAAAGCTTCTAATCCGTTGTCTATTACTTTTAGCACCTTGCTACTAGTGTTTATTCCACTTGCATTCGGATTATCTACTATTTCTGTAGTCACACAACAAGTGATCTCATAATTTTGTTGACATTCGAAATCATTTACGATATTCATATTTGCTGAAACACCATCACAGGGATCAAAAGCTGTGAATCTTAGATCGTCTATATAATATTTATCGGTTGGAGTTCCATCACTTTGAGCTCCGTTAAAGAACAATACCAGTTTTGTATGATTTGCTGAAGCCTGATCTGTAAAGTCGACAGTGTATTCTGCCCATTCCCCTACTACATCTATATCTATAAATACTTCTTTTGCAGGAGAAGTACCACCTTCAAGTTTAACCAATAAAGGCACTGCTCTTTCTGTAAGTATCTTGATCTTAAAGAAATTTTTGGTGGAAAGATCAAAAGATTGAGAAGACTCAAACAATAAAGCATCGAAAGCTTCAGTTCCATTATCTGTAACTTCCAGCACCAAATCACTTGGGTTTGCATCTCCTATCATAGGGTTTTCAACTATAGAATTAGGAATAAATCCTGGAATAGTAGTGTTTTGTTGACAGTTAAAGTCATTTATAATACTTCGATCTGGAACAACTCCATTACAAGCATCAGAAAGTTCAGCAAATTTAAGGTCATCAATAAAGTAAACCTGAGTACCATCGGTCTCTACACCTGCATTAAAGAAGAGAACAATTTTATTATGACTCTCCATGGCCTGATCGCTGAAATCATAGGAATACTCTATCCATTCCCCAGTTTTGGTTATTGAAGCATCTTTTTCTATTGGGGAAGAAGTACCTCCTTCTAATTTCACTTTTAAAATTCCAGCTACAGGAGCTAATACTTTTATTTTAAATACATTATTCGTTGAAAGGTCAATTGGCTCACCATAGTCAATAATAACGGCATCAAATGAACCCGTTTCATCTATATACTTTCCAACAAATTTACTGTTGTTAATATCAGATTTTGATGGGTTTGCTACAAGTTCAACTTCTGGAACCTCCTGATTTTTCTGACAATCGAAATCGTTTACCACATTTAGGTTTGCTGCCACTCCTGCACATGGATCTGCTGTGGTTACCCATTTAAGATCGTCTATAAAATAAATATCTGAACCATCAGTTTCTACTCCAGCATTAAAGAACAAAACTAACTTGGTGTGATCCTGATTGAATTGATCGCTGAAATCAAAAGTGTATTCTACCCAACTAGATGTGTTGGTAATACTGGCATCTACCTCTTTCCCAGGAGAAGAACCACCTTCAAGTTTTGCTTTTAAAATTCCGGCAACACTTGTCTTAACTTTTATTTTAAATGTATTGAATGTTGAAAGATCTATGGCAGATCCATAATCTATAATTAAAGCATCAAACGGACCTGTTGGATCCATATATTTTCCTACAAACCGACTCGTATTTGCTCCAGATTCATCTGGGTTCAATACAGTTTCTACTCCATCTAGAGTAACATTCGCCTGACATTGAAAATCTGAGATTATATTGGGATCTATAACAACATTAGTTTGCTCGCAAGGAATAGATGTTAACGAAGGAAAAAATTGATCTTCCTCTGTACAAGAGGAAAAAATCATCAATAACCCTATCGATATATAACTTAGGAATAGTTTAATTGTTTTCATTATTCAACACGATTTAAGTTAGTTATACTTTTTATATGCTTTAAAATCACTTTACTTGATCTCAAAAGACCTAAATATTTGGACTTGTGAATCCTAGTTTTGTCAAGCCAGCTTTCACCTCTGGACAAGACATAAAAAGATCCCACAACAACCCAGTTCTATAATTTTCTATCATTACTATTATTGGGCCTTGATCTATAGCTAAATATTGGTTTGAATACCAATTAGCAGACTTGTTAAAGGCATCATAGAATCCATATTGACCCCATAATTTTCCATTAAAATTATAATAGAAATTTCTAAGCGCTTGCAAAGATTCATCAGGCGTGTAGGGCATGGATGACAATGCTGCTGTTGGAGTAATAGTTCCGTTATCGTTGGTAGGGCTATGTGCAGAATAACCTTGATGATCATCACTAGCGGTCAAGCCCCAGGTAGTTGCTCCATAACCTTGGAAACCTTTAGGGTTTCTCGTACAATACTCCCTATTAATAAGGGTATGATTCACATTTTGATCCCAATAATTAGCATATCTATCTACCAATCCTTCAGGATTTAATCCTAAAAAGGAATAGTGAGCAAAAAACAGGGGACCACCAAAATCTGGTCCTAATGGCAGTTGCCATTTTTGGTAATATAATTTTCCATTTATAAAGCCGTTGCCAGAAGCCCAGCCGTCATGATAGACATCTGGCTCTATAGCATGAGTCTTTGAGGATGCCGCTAACAAATAAGTGATAAGCGCCTCATTTTGTCCTTTAATTTGAAGATTGATAGCAAAACCATTATCAGGAGACCAGTGCCAGGTGAGGGAATTTTTATTATTGGTATACCAATCCCATTCTACCTCATCCCATATTAGATTAATTTTATCCCTTAATTCTTTTTCTTGAGAATTGTCGCTATCAAAATATTGTCTGGCCGTGAGTAAACCTTGTATCATAAAGGAGGTTTCTACCAAATCTCCACCATTATCTAGAGTGGAAAAAGGCCTTACTGCGCCAGTATTTCCATTATACCAATGCGGTAAAGCTCCATGAAACCTGTCTCCGTTCAAAATAAAATCGGTGATTTTATTCAATCTATCTATAGCTTCTTCTCTGGAAATATAGTTTCTTTCTACCCCTACAATAATCGCCATTACGCCAAAACCACTACCTCCGGAGGTTACTATATTTGGGCTTTCTCCACCATAAGCGTTTGCATCTGACCTTTCACGGGCCAAGCCACTTACTGGATGTGCAAAATCCCAGAAATATTTGAAAGTTTGTTCCTGCACCTTATCCATAAGTTCGTTATCTGTAAGTTGCGAGGGCAATCCAGAATCCGGCTCTGTTGGTATAGGTTTATCAACCTTATTATCTTCGTTACTGGAACAAGACATAAATCCTGAACTGATAAGTCCTACAAAAAGTAGTGTGGAAATAAATCGTGTTGGTTTCATGAATAAATAATTAAGAAGATTAAAATCTTTCAATTTTATAATGATTAATACCCAGGGTTTTGCATTAATTGACCCTTACTAAGGTCAATTTGAGCTTGAGGAATTGGGAATAACTCATGCTTTCCATCCACAAAATTCTTTCCGTGAGCACGTAAAACTTGACCTGCTCTATTTTGACGCACAAGATCAAAATATCTATCATGCTCAAAGGCAAGTTCTGCTCTACGTTCTTTCCAAACATCCATAATCGTGACTGTTTCTAAACTTTCAAGTCCTGCTCTATTTCTCACCATGTTCAATGGTGTTTTTGCATCGCCTCCTACATTTATAGCGGCTTCTGCATTCATCAAAAGCACCTCTGCATATCTTAAAATTCTTACATTTTTATTAGATTCCCAATCTCCACCGTTAAAGCTTTCCATAGTTCTACTCACGTAAGCTTTTTGATTATATCTTGGGTTGAAAACAGTTTCTGCAACTAAAAAGCCATCCCAAAGAGTCTCTCCCCTAAAAATGATAGTGGCATCCCTTCTTTCATCTCCTTCTTCATAAAAATTAGAAAGATCTTCCGTAGGAGTATTAAAACCCCAACCCCAACCTCCGGCACCTCTAGCACCTTGAACAACGAAATACCCTTGTACTCCTTTGTTTGGTGTTTCTCCTCTACCTTGGATTTCAAAAATAGATTCCGAATTATTTTCTCCTATTTCCTTCCAAACATCTTCATAATCTGGTGTTAAACTGTAGCCTAATCCCATTACCTCATTGGTAAGAGATAAAACTTCTTGCCAATTACCTTGGTACATATTCACTTTAGCCAGCAAGGTTAAGGCGGCACCTTTTGTTGCTCTTCCCAAATCAACACTGCTATAAGAAACAGGTAGACTTTCTATGGCCTCATTTAAATCTGAAATTATGAATGCATAAATCTCTTCTTTTGAAACCCTTGTATTTGCAGCATTAATATCGTCTTGATTTTGAATATTAGGCACTTTATCTATCAATGGAACACCTCCAAACATTCTAACCAATCTAAAATAAAATTCAGCTCTTAAGAACTTGCTTTCTCCAATTAATCTGTCTCTAAGAACTTCTTCAATTTCCAGATTTGGAAGATAGTTTAATGCTTGGTTCGCTCGTGCAATACCCTGATAATTGGCTTCCCAAACTTCATTAAAAGAAATAGATGTAGCGGTAAACGTAAGGTTATCCAAAAGATCTTTATCGGTTCCCGTATCACCAGGATCACTTCCTTTATCGGCATTATCACTAGTAATACTGCTTACCCCAATCCAAGAAAAAGAGCTTTCATTAAAGTCCAAAAATTTATTATAGATGGCGTTTACGAGCTCTGTAGCTGCAGTTGGGCTAGAAAGGGCTTGTTCCGGAGTTTCTCTAGATGGTTGTACATCTAGAAATTCGTTATCGTTACAGCTTATAAATGTCAGGAAAATTAGACCTGCAATAATTATCTTGATAGGATTTTTCATAACTAGATTTTATTAAAAATTTAAATTCACTCCTACAATATAGGACTTCACAGATGGGTAAGCATTCAATTCAATCCCTGAAGAGTTACTAAGCGGATCTCCATTTCCAGGCAATTCCGGCGTAAAACCAGTAAATTTCTTGAAGATAAAAGGGTTTTGCGCCAATGCATAGACCCTGATCTTTTTAACTCCTGAAATTACATCTGGAAGTGTATAACCTAGGGTAATATTATTTATTCTAAAGAAATCTCCGCTTTCTAAGAAATAAGTTGAAGACAATGGTACTTCATTGGAAGGTGAAGGATTCATATTAGATCCATTATCAAAATTGAAGATATTATTGGCTACGCTTGCCTCTACATTCTCCCCACCAAAACGTTGGGCTTTTTTACCATTGTAAACCATACTTCCTGCATTTCCATAACCTTGGACGTCGAAATCCCAGCTTTTATATTCAAATCCTGCATTTATACCAAAATATAAATCTGGCTGAATTGACCCGAAGAACTGGCGGTCATCATTATCAATTTCCCCATCATTGTTTAAATCTCTATAAACAAAATCCCCTCTTTCATCAAATCCCTCCACTTCCAGTAAGAAAAAACTTCCTAAAGGCTGACCTTCTCTTAAAAGTTTTGTTACCTGTCCATTATCAATACTACCCCCTTGCTGTTCAAAAGCAAAAGGATTGGTGATCTCTTCTAAATTATTATCATTGGTGGTAATATTCCCACTAATATGATAGTTGAAATCGTCAGTGATCTGGTCATTCCAATTCAATGCGAACTCTAAACCTTTGTTTCTAATCTTCCCAGCATGAGTTAAAGTAATCCCGGAAGCTCCAAAAGCATCAGGTAAACTAATAGGCAGGATCGCATTTGTGTTTAATCTATCGTAGTAATCAAATTCTCCCGAAAGTCTATTGTTAAGTAAGGCAAATTCCAACCCAATATCATATTCTTCCGTAACTTCCCATCCAACGTTATCATCTATTATAGCAGTAATCGTAGAGCCAGGAAACAGTACCTGATCAGGACCAAAAGCATAACCAAGATCTGAGTTAAAGGTTAATGCATTTAAAGGAATATTTTGGTTTCCTAATTCCCCCCAACTTGCTCTTAATTTTAGGGTATTAATAAAATTAGATTCCTTAAGAAAGTCCTCATTTGAGATCAGCCATCCAATACCAACAGAAGGGAAATTACCCCATTTGTCTGGATTGTTTGCAAATACACTAGATCCATCACGTCTAATTGTAGCCGTTAACAAATATTTACTATCAAAATCGTAATTAAGTCGAGCAAAGTAGGAACGCAACCTTCTCTTATCTGAAAAGCCACCATTTACAACATCTGTCCCTTGCTCTCCATTATTTAATGAGAAAAGGTTTGAATCGTCAGGAACATTATTTCTTACACCCACTAAAAATTCATTTTGTTCTTCCTCTGCTGTAGTACCCAATGTCAACTTAAAAGCGTGTTTTTCTGCAAAGGTTTTATCAAAAGTCAAAAAGGCATCAAAAACCCAGTGATAAAAATCATCTTTGGAAACTCTTAATGTATTTCTATTTGGAGAATCAAAATCTGAAACTTCTCGTGTAGGATCACCTGCAAGAAATTGCTCTAAATTTGGATTAAATGCATAAGATTTTCCATATCCACTCTCTATTCCAAATCTTGTAGTTGCGGTTAAGTAATCTGTAAAGTCATAGGAAGCTGATACGTTTCCTTGTAATATTAAATTCTTCCTTTTCTCATCATTTAAAGCAAGATCGGCTACTGGGTTACCAACATTGTTGAAACGGGCTCCAGAATTATCAAATGGAACTCCAAATCTTCCGTCGAAAGAACCACCAATATATCTCGCTGGTACAATTGGAGCTTGTTTGTAGGCAGTTGTAAATGCCGAAAAGGGTTTTGGAACCGAACGATTTAGTGACAAGGAAATATTATGATCTACTTTTAATTTTGAACTTAAATTATAACTGGCCTTTCCTCTTAAGTTTAGTCTGCGATAATCATTACCAATCAAGATCCCTTCTTCCTCAAAATAATTAGCACTAAAATAAGAAGTCATTTTTTCGCTACCTCCACTTATAGAAACATTGTGATTTGTAACTGTACCTGTTCTTGTTATCTCATCAAAAAAATCTGTATCGTATTGCTGATTTTGTTCAAATCTTTGATTTCCGAACGCCAGATTAGAATAATTAACAAAACCACTTGCATTTGCCATTTCCACCTTACTCAACACTTCTTTAATACCAAAGTATGAAGCAACGTCAATCTGCATTTTTCCTATTTTCCCAGCTTTTGTAGTTACAATTATAACCCCATTAGCTCCTCTGGTACCGTAAATTGCTAAAGACGAAGCATCTTTAAGTATATCTATAGTAGTAATATCTTCACTACTAATATTATCTATCCTATCGGTAATAATTCCATCCACAACATAAATAGGATCTCGCCCGGCCTGTACAGTACCTGTACCACGAATGCGCACTACTGGTGAACTACCAGGGGCTCCAGAACTAATAATTTGTACTCCCGCAGCCTTACCTTGTAAAGATTGCGTAGGAGTTAAAGCTGGCTGTTTTAATAGTTCCTCTGATTTTATTCTTGTGATTGAACCTGTAACATCCTGTTTTCTTGTACTTCCGTATCCTACTAATACAACTTCACCTAAAGCCGACGCGCTCTCTATCATATTTACATTTATGATACTTTGATCTGCAACGTTTATTTCGTTAGTTTCAAAACCCAAAAAACTAAATACTAACACGTCATTTGATGTTGCACTTATAGTGTAATTACCATCAAAATCGGTAATTGCACCTCTTGAAGTACCTTTAACTACAACATTTACACCGGGTAAAGTCAAACCATCAGATTCTGATACTACAGTTCCTGAAATTATTTTCTCCTGAGCCTGTAATTGAAAATAAAACAAATTCAGCAACATAAATAATAAAGTAAATTTTGTTTTCATAAGCTCAACTATTTTAGAAGAATTAAAGTTTTGAGATTAAAATATTCTTATAAACCTTTAGTAGTTAGTGGATAGAATATTAAATCAAAGCTAACATTAGAACCCACATTGTTAATGTATGCATAATATAAGTAAACACATCAAGTTTAAAGATAGGACTATATACTTGTATTACAGTAAATTATAAATAAAAAATAAAGTAATTAATTTAAGCTTTGAGTAGAATGATGTGGAAAAGATGTGGTAATTACAACGTTTTCGTTAGTTATTAAAGGACGTTGTGTAGAAATTTAACTAGATTTTGATTTTTAGGAAGATCCAACTTCTTGCGCAACCGATATCTATGTAGTTCTACACTTCTGTATGTAATTCCAATTAAAGGAGCAATTTCTTTTGAACTTAGATTCATGGTAAGATAGGCACACATTTTTAAGTCCTTTGGAGTGAGGTCTGGAAATTTTCGCTGTAAATTTTTAAAGAAATCATCATGAACTTCATTAAAATTTCTATCAAAAAGAGCCCAATCATTTTGAGAATTTGATTGTTGCTCCTTAATATTCATCAGTTTTGAATAGAGCTTCATATTCTCCTTTTTGATATTAGATTTTAAAATCTCCTTTTCAATTTCATTCAACATATCTGCTTTCTTTGCCATAAGGGCTGCATAAGAAGCTAATTCTTTACTCTTTGACTTTAGCTGAGTTTTTAATTTCTCCTGTTCCAAAAGGGTTATTTTACTGTTATTTTCAAAATTTTGCTTTTGGAAAGTCAATTTCTGTTTATATTCTAACTCTTTTTCGAGTACCTTTTTCTTTCTCTTAAACTTACTTTTGTTATAATAATGAACTAGAAACAATATTAATATTAAAACAATCATATAGCCCACCCAAGCCCACATGTTGAAATACCAAGGCTGAAGAACACTAAAAGAAAATAGGGTTCTTTCAATATTTTCATTTTCACTATTTTGTCTAACTTTAAATTTATAATTTCCCGGTTGTAGGTTTTGATATACAACATGAGAATTGATATTTGGTGTAGACCATTTTTTATCGTAACCCTCCAATTTAAAAGAATAAAGTGGCAAAGACAAAGTGCCTGGAGAATGACTGGAAAACTTAAAGCTGATGGTGTTTTTCTTAAAAGGAATATTAACCGCACTATCAATTGAAACAGAATTACCATTAACTTTAACCGCCTCTAAGGACAAATTTGCTGAAGCAATCTCATATTTTATATTAATTGGATTAATTTTTAAAAAACCATCATCTAAAAATAAAAACAGATCTTCATCAATTTTCTTTACACTGGGCGAATTTTTAACAATCCTACTGTTAATTAACGCCTCATTAAAATTGTATATGTTATTACCTTCTTTGGAGGTAATTCTGAGTGAATTCAAGTTCTTAATAACCAGTAATTCTTTATTAATGGCAGATATACTTGAAAAGGGATTTAAATTTCTTTCTAATTTGGAGTCTCTAGATAAGGTAGCATGAAGTGGATCATACCTAAAAATTTTATTCTTTCTAGTTAAGAATATTTTTGAGCCTATAGCAAATATTTCATAGGAAAGATTAGGGTCATTAAAACTATCTAGAAGTTTCAATTCCATAAAGTCATCAGAAAATTCATATTTAAAAATTCCCTTATGTTCAGCATCAACCCACAAGTTTTGATCTTCATCAAAAAATATCCCTCGAACAGGGAAGTCTAGATTTTTAAATCTAAGTGATTCCCATACTCCATTTACTTTATGATATCTAGTAACTCCAGAGTAATTAGGTTGCAAATAATATTTAGTTCCAGAAATATTTACGAAAGCCATACCTCCGTTGGTGCTGCTTATAAGACTAAATTCATTATTTTTAATGCTATAGGTGCCATTATTATGTCCACAGATAATCTCATCTCCTACTTTAGTTAGATTCCATACTTGACCATTTGAGGCTTCTATAAACTCCAATTGGGTTCCTTTTAGCTTAAACACTCCATGATTGGAGCCTACTAAAATATTTTCATCTTGCTTAACTATACTATATACAGTTCCTAAAACCCCCGATTTATCGCTATAGGCATAAACGTTTTTAGTTAGAAGTATCTTAGACAAGCCGTTATCCAATGCAAGCCATAAATTATTTTGATCATCTATAAACTGCCTTAAAACAGTATTATTTGCTAATCCATTCTTTTTGTTATAAACATGTTTTAGCAAACCTTCAGAGTTATAAACCATGAGTCCATTATTAATGGTACCCACACATACTAGGTCATTTATAATTTTTAAATTATTTATCTCCGGATATTTCACTTCATCAAAAGAAGAAAAGGACCATTTTTTTAGAACAGTATCCTTAAAATAATAAAGGCCATTAATCTGGGTTGCAATCAATAATCCGCCTTTATAATCCACAATACTTTGGATAGTATAATTATTTAGAGGCTTACTCCACTCTAAATGAGTTATGATATCATTTTTTATTTTGTAAATACCATTGTTCTTGGTGCCTACATATAAATTATTGTGAATTAAAAAAGTATAAACTGCAGAGATATTACCAAAAGGAAGAATACGAATCCTTTTAGTTTGGGTGTTATACCTATAAATTTTATTGAAAGATTGAAATAAGATCTCCTCACCAAACGGGATTATTTTCCAAATCTCATCATTATTGAAAATTTCTTGGTCAATGGAATCACTTAAGGAAGTGTATTCTAATTCATTCTTATCATTTTTAATCCAGTATCCGAATTGATGATAAGAACCCGAATATAAAGTATCGTTAATAACGCTTACAGATCTTATAATCCCTTTGGAAGGTAGACTGTACTTAGTCCAAAAATCTCCATTAAAAGCTAGGAGATTCCTATTGTTAGCAACATATATAGTCCCATCTGGATGCTGAGTAATATCCCAGTTAGAATTCTCCCCTTTATAATCCGTTTTTAAATAATTTGTAAAGTAAGGAGCAATTTCCTGCCCTTGTAAAGTAAAACATGCAGTTAGAAGCAGGCTAATTAAAACTAGTTTCATTTCCTTTAATATATCCATTAACTGCAAGATATAATAAAATTAGAATTAGTTCTTAACGTAAATATATAAAGATATTTAGGTAGATTGAGGTGCAAGTTTAACTTCCAATCCTTCAAGTTCTGCAGTCATATTAATCTGGCATCCCAGTCTACTATTATTTTCAACGAAAAAAGCTTGATCTAACATATCTTCTTCTTCATAGCTTTTTTCAGGAAGTACATGTTCATGACTTAAAACGTAACATTGGCAAGAAGCACACATTGCCATCCCGCCACATATACCAATAGTGCCCTCTGGAGCCAGTTCATGCATACGCACAACTTCCATCAGATTCATGTTCATATCTGTTGGTGCCTCTACCCTATGAGCATTACCTTCTCTATCTATAATGGTAATTGTAATATCAGACATATCTTGGATAATAGGAGTAAAACTTAATTTATACTTTTAACAACTTCTCTTTTAGCTTCTTTCCTAGAACCATCAAATCCGCTAACACCGCTAACCGTAGTGTACTTCATAACATACTTCTTTTCAGGATAAATTCGCTGATAAGCACTTTGACACATAATTGCAGCTTCATGGAAACCACAAAGAATTAGCTTCAATTTTCCAGGATATGTGTTTACATCTCCTATAGCGTAAACCCCTGGTATATTGGTTTGATAATCGTAAGCATTATCAACTTTTATAGCATTTTTCTCTATCTCCAATCCCCAATCCCCAATTGGTCCTAACTTTGGAGAAAGACCGAACAACGGAATAAAATGATCTGTTGGTTTTACTTCTTCCTCTTCCGCATTTCCGTTATGTCTTATAACAACGGCCTCTAGGTGATTTTTACCTTTAAGATCTACCACCTCTGAATCTGTTATCAAATTGATCTTACCAATTTTCGATAATTCTTCTACTTTTTCTACGGAATCTAAAGCGCCTCTAAAATCTTTCCTTCTGTGAACCAGAGAAACTTCTTTAGCTATATTAGACAAGAAAATTGACCAGTCCAAAGCTGAATCTCCACCTCCGGCAATTACAACAGATTTATCTCTATATACTTCCGGATCTCGAATAATATAAGAAACACCTTTATCCTCATATTGAGAAATTACAGGAATAGGTGGTTTTCTTGGTTCAAAACTACCCAAACCACCTGCAATTACTACTACGGGAGCATTATGCTTAACACCTCTCGATGAAGTAACTAGAAAACTTCCATCTTCTAATTTTTCGAGCGTTTCTGCTCTATCTCCTAGAGTAAATCCTGGACTAAATGGTTTTATTTGTTCCATTAGATTATCTACCAGATCTCCAGCTAACACCTCTGGAAATCCAGGTATATCATAAATGGGCTTTTTAGGATAGATCTCTGCACACTGTCCGCCTGGGATAGGCAATGCGTCTATTAAATGGCATTTAAGTTTTAACAATCCGGCCTCAAAAACGGCAAACAAACCAGTTGGTCCGGCACCGATAATTAATATATCTGTTTTAATCATTCTTTTTCAATTTGCATTAAGGTATAGGTGGAAAAAATCACCTTTACCTTTCAATATTTACCACTTTTTCTATTTGTGGCGCATATTTTTTAATGGTCATTTCCACACCAGATTTCAATGTCATCTGATTAACGTGGCAACCTACACACGCACCTTCTAATTGAACTTTCACCAAGCGATCATCTTCAATAGAAATTAAAGAAATATCTCCGCCATCGCTTTGCAAGAAAGGTCTAATTTCCTGAAGGGCTTTTTCTACATTTAATCTGATTTCTTCGGTTGTCATTTATTTCTTTTTAACCGCACTACATCCAGCCATAGTTGTAATTTTGATAGCTTCGGTTGGAGGTAAGCTTGTATTTCTGTTAACAGTTTCTTGCACTACGTTTCTTGTTAATTCTTCAAAAGAAGCTTCTAAAGCAGTAGCAGTTTGCAAGGCAGCCGGTCTTCCATAATCTCCAGCTTCACGAATGCTCTGAACCAATGGTATTTCTCCTAAAAATGGAACGCCTAGATCTTTTGCAAGATTTCTGGCGCCTTCTTTACCGAAGATATAGTATTTATTATCTGGCAATTCTTCCGGAGTGAAATAGGCCATATTCTCTATGATCCCCAATACCGGAACATTAATACTTTCTTGTTGAAACATTGCAACTCCCTTCTTAGCATCTGCTAAAGCCACGTTTTGAGGCGTACTAACAATCACAGCTCCTGTAATTGGTAAAGATTGCATGATGGATAAATGAATATCACCTGTCCCTGGAGGAAGATCTATTAGCATAAAATCTAATTCTCCCCATGCAGCATCAAAGATCATCTGATTAAGTGCCTTTGCAGCCATAGGTCCACGCCAAACCACAGCCTGATCTGGTTTTGTAAAGAAACCTATCGATAATAATTTTACTCCATAATTTTCTACAGGCTTCATTTTAGACTTTCCATCTATGTTTACAGAAAGAGGCCTTTCTGCTTCTACATCTAACATAATTGGCATTGATGGCCCATAGATATCTGCATCTAACAATCCTACACTAAATCCCATTTTTGCCAATGAAACAGCTAGGTTTGCAGTTACTGTAGATTTCCCTACTCCACCTTTACCAGATGCCACTGCAATAATATTTTTTATCCCAGGGATTGCTTTACCTTTTATGGTTGTTTTCTCGGGAGCTTCAACTTTAATATTAACCTTTACAATGGCTTTATTGTAAACCTTTTCCTGGATAACCTTAATTACATCCGCTTCTGCTCTTTTCTTGATATGCATTGCTGGCGTTGTAAGCAATAAATCTACCACAACCTCGTCACCAAAGGTCATCACATTTTTTACAGCACCGCTTTCTACCATATTACTACCTTCACCAGAAAGTGAAATAGTTTCCAGAGCTGCAAGTATATCTTTTCTCTCTAATTTCATCTGAATTTATTTCATTTTCAACCTCTTATATAGATTGATTCTAAAATGCAAATATAGCGGGTTTCCTTAAGAAAACGAAGTATTCCGCTATAATTGATTGATTGTGTAATAAGCGAAAATTATAGATTGACTTTTCAATCTTTTATAGGGGTCTTTCCAATTCCTTATTTGGATCCCAGAACACTTTTTCAAGATTTTGAATTTGGTTCTCTTTAATTGTTAAGCCTTCATTTTCTAATAACTGCTGCATAGCATTTGTGCCACCAAAATGGTGCTTTCCGGTAAGTAAACCTAATCTATTTACTACTCTTTGTGCTGGGACATCTTCCAGATCATGCGCTTTGTTCATAGCCCAACCAACCATTCTGGCACTTTTTGCAGCACCTAAAAATCTGGCAATGGCTCCATAAGAAGTAACTTTCCCTCGCGGAATTAATTTAACCACCTCATAAACTCTTTCAAAAAAGTTAAGATCTGTGTCCATTATTTAATAATAAAAGATGCGGACTAGTGTAATTATAACTAAAATAAGCATAAGGCCTGCCATGAAGTAATTGGAATATCTAGTGAAAAGTGTAGTTTTATCTTCGATCTTCCAAAAAGAAAACACGTAAAAATACAAGGTAGTGAAGGTTCCAAGCGAAGCTCCTAATACGAATACCAACATAAGAGACCAGTGATATTCCACATTTCCAGCCACATTTAATGCCGCTCCTATTGCTACAAAAAATGGAATTGGAAACACGTTTAGCACTGCCACTAACATTCCTTTAAAAATACTGTTGGAGTTCGCTTTTTTAGAATGAGACTCTATATGCGAACGACTTCTGGCTTTTACATAGAAATATATGGTGAGGAAAATAAAGATCACCAAACCAGTTCTTAAAAGAATATTTCTAACAAAGGGATTATCGAAGATATATTTTGCAAGAATTATTGCAATAAAGGCTTGAAAAACAACAATTATTGAAGCGCCTAATGCAACATATAATCCGTTTTTCTTTCCATGTTCCACACATGTTTTTGCAACTGTCATGTTTACTAATCCTGGTGGGATTACTCCTAAAAGAGCTGCGAAATATGTGATCAGGAAAATTTTTGTTTCCTCCAAACTGCTACTTTATCTTAAATTGAATATAGGTAATTGGTTTTCCTTGCTCAAGGTACTGTTTTTCGTAGAAAGTTTGTATGCCTACCACTTCTTTTGGAGAATACACGTTTTTATACACATCGTGATTAGCGTGCAAAATTTCATGACCCTCACCATGTAGTAAGCCTAAGGTATATCCATGCATAAATTCACTATCGGTTTTTAAATTCACCAAACCATCTTCCTTTAAAATATGTTTGTACTTTTTAAGAAATTCAGAATTGGTTAATCTATGTTTAGTGCGCTTATATTTAATTTGAGGATCGGGAAATGTGATCCAGATCTCATCCACTTCATTTTCCGCAAAAATAAGATCTATCAGCTCGATTTGAGTTCTCATGAAACCAACATTATGTAGCTCCTCTTCTATGGCTGTTTTGGCACCTCTCCAAAATCTAGCTCCTTTAATATCTATCCCAATAAAATTCTTTTCAGGATTTGCCTGGGCCATAGCCACGCTATATTCTCCCTTTCCACAACCCAATTCCAGAACGATTGGATTGTTATTCTTAAAGAATTTCTCGTTCCAATTCCCTTTTAGGGCAAACTGAGTATCTACAATTTCTTCCCGGGAAGGTTGAACTACATTTTCAAAACTTTCATTTTCCCTAAATCTCTTGAGTTTATTCTTGCTCCCCACTTGTAATTGAATATTTTGGCGAAATTAATTAAAATAGACCATATACCCATAATTTAAAATGAAGGGATTACTTTAAATTAGCTATTGAGTATATTTGAAGATGCTGAAAAAAAAGATTTTGGTAGCTCCACTTAACTGGGGACTGGGACACGCTACCCGAAGCATTCCAATTATAAACGAGTTACTAAGAAATAATTTTGATGTGATTATAGCTTCAGATGGAGCTGCATTAGAACTTCTTAAACTGGAATTCCCAAATTTAGAAAATCACGAACTTCCCTCATATAACATAAAATATTCAGCAAAAAAGAGCTTTTTTACCCCCTATTTATTACTCCAAACACCCAAGATCCTATCTGCTATTGCAAAGGAAAAAAAAGCTACTACCAAACTGGTTTCTACTCTTAAACTCTCAGGAATAATATCAGATAATAGATGGGGTGTTAGAAGTAAGAAAATTCCCAGTGTAATTATTACCCATCAACTTAAAGTGCTTTCCGGAAAAACCACTTTTCTTAGCAGTAAAATTCAGCAAAACATCATTTCAAAATTCACAGAATGCTGGGTTCCAGACAATGAAGAAGAACCTAATTTGAGTGGAGTTTTGGGGCGTATTGACAATTCGACTTTTCCAATAAAGTATATAGGTGCCTTGAGTCGATTTTCGAAAGAATTGAAAACGAATAAATACAAGTATGGAATCATTCTTTCTGGGCCCGAACCTCAGCGAAGTCTCTTAGAAAGTAAATTGTTGAAGGAATTTGAAGGATTTGCATTTCCTGTGGTATTTATAAAAGGTATAGTTGAAGCTGAAAAGAAGCAAACAAAGATCGGTAATCTAACCATCTACAATTATTTGTTTGGGCAAGAACTACAAACAGTTTTAAACCAATGTGAATATATAATTTGCAGATCTGGCTATTCCAGTATTATGGATATTGCTAGTTTGCAGAAGAAAGCTTTTCTAATCCCAACTCCCGGACAGCCAGAACAAGAATATCTTGCTTGCTATTTATTAGAAAAGGGTATGATCTTAAGCGCAACACAAGAAAATTTCAACCTAGAATTATTGGAAGATCTGGGAAAAACTAAGGGTTTACGAACCGATTTAAGCACCAATAGGCTTAGCGCTGTTTTTGCTCTTTTCTAAAGTGAAGGAAAATTCACTGCCTACACCATAAACACTTTCTACATAGATCTTTTCGTTATGTGCTTCCAGAATATGTTTAACTATAGATAACCCAAGACCGGAACCACCTTCTTTTCTAGAACCACTTTTATCTACTCTAAAAAAACGTTCAAAAATCCTCGGAATGTTAGCCTTGCTTATTCCTTCCCCATTATCTGAAACACGAACGATTACCTTATTTTTTATTAGATTTTCTACACTCACTTCAGTAGTGCCTCCTTTTTTGCCGTATTTAATAGAGTTTACCACTAGATTAGACAACACCTGCTGTAACCTATCCATATCTGCATTCACCCAAATAGATGCCTCATATTCTGTATCGAAGGATAAGGTGATATTCCTTTTTGCAGCCTTCATTTCTAGGAGATCAAAAACATTCTGAATCAGCTCAACAATATCGAAATTCTCTTTATTTAAGTGTAGATCTCCTGTTTCCAATTTCGTGATCATATCGAGATCCTTCACAATATAGATAAGTCGTTCTACACCCTTACTTGCGCGCTGCAGATATTTTTTGCGTACGGTTTTGTCTTTCATAGCACCATCTAACAACGTTAAGATATAGCCTTGAACTGTGAATAATGGCGTTTTTAATTCATGAGAAACATTTCCCATAAATTCTTTTCTATAGGTTTCTCTAATCTTTAAAGTTTCGATCTCTAACTTCTTGCCTTCAGCAAATTTTTCCACTTCTTTGGTAAGTGTTGCCATATCTGTGGTGATCTGGCTTGGATTTAAAGTGGTTGCATCTAGCAGTGAAACATTATCATATATATTCTGAATTCGCTTATAGATGAAATGTTCTACCCGGTACTGGATAATAAGAAAAGAGAAAATATACGATATTACGGCGAAGCCAAGTATTGGCCACAGAATAAATTCTGAAGTAAAAAACAAAAAAACGCTAACAATAAGCGTTAGAAATATTGAAATTAAAAACGAAGTCTTAAATGAAAATTTATACGAACGTTTAAAGGTTTTAGACATTAAATAACAAACTTATAACCGACGCCTTTGACTGTTTTAAAGCTATCGTCTCCTAATTTTTCACGTAGTTTCCGGATATGAACATCTATTGTTCTTCCACCAACAACTACTTCATTTCCCCAAACGCTGTCTAAAATTTCATCTCTTTTAAAGACCTTCCCGGGTTTTGAAGCAAGTAATGAAAGTAATTCAAATTCTTTACGTGGTAAAATAATCTCCTCGTCATTATTTATGATCTTGTACTCGTCTCTATTAATTACAAGGTTTCCAATTTTAACAATATTAGAAGTGGACTCATTCTCCTTGAATCTGCGCAATAACGCGTTAACCTTACTAACTAATACTTTTGGTTTAATTGGTTTGGTAATATAATCGTCTGCCCCAGCATCAAAACCAGCCATTTGAGAATAATCTTCACCCCTCGCTGTAAGAAAAGTGATCATGGTATCTGATAGTTCTGGGATCTTCCTGATTTGTTCGCAAGCTTCAATACCATCCATTTCTGGCATCATTACATCTAAAATGATTAGCTGAGGTTTCTTCTTTTTAGCCATCTTAATGGCTTCCATTCCGTTCTCTGCGGTAATGACATGATATCCTTCAGCAGAAAGATTATAACCTACGATCTCTAAAATATCCGGTTCGTCGTCCACCAACAGGATCGTAATATCTTTTTTCTTCATGGAGCATAAGATTATTTAATCTTCAAATTAATCTATGTAAAGATAAAATTAATACCGAAGAAATTTACGCACTAAGTTGTTGGTAACACTTACTTAACAATGGAAAACATGTAAATACGTTGCAATCGCACATCTTTAAAGGGATTTTACCAATTCCTTTAAAATCTAGAATTGCTAACTGGTACGAAATACCAGTTATTTAAACAATTTCATAACATTAGATGGTCCTGCATTAACATAAGCGTAAACTTAAATTAAGCTTGTTGCAGAGTTCTCATCGTTAATTTGTGCTGTCGATATAAAACAAAATAATGAAGAAGATTTTTTTACTATTAACGCTATTTTTTATAAATATTTCCTACGCTCAGGAAACTACTAAAGGTACAATTGCAGGCAAGCTTATGGATAAAGAAATGAGCGGTGAAACGCTTCCTTTTGCCAATGTAATTATTAAAGGTACCTCACTGGGTACTACCACAGATATAGATGGACTTTATTCTCTGGACAACATTACCCCTGGAACTTATACTGTGATCTACAGTTTTGTAGGATATGAAACTTTGGAAGTTCCAAATGTAACAGTTGTTGCAGGAAAAGTAACAGAAATAAACACTGCACTTGGATCTAGTGCTGCTTCTTTAGATGAAGTAGTAATTAAAACAGTTTCCCGAAGAGATTCTCAAGTTGCACTTTTAATAGAACAAAAAAAGGCAATAGAAATTAAAGAAAGTATAGGTGCCCAAGAATTAGCCAAAATGGGAGTTTCTGATGCTGCTACTGCTACCACAAAGATTTCTGGAGTAAGCAGTAGCGAGGCTTCAGGAGATATTTTTGTGAGAGGATTGGGAGATCGTTACTTAAACACTACCATGAACGGTTTACCCATCCCATCAGACGATGTAGAACGAAAGAATATAGATCTTGAACTGTTCTCCACAAATATCATTCAAAATGTAAGTATTAGCAAGACGTATTCAGCTCAAAATTCAGCAGATCAAGCTTCGGGAACTATAGATATTAGTACTAGGGAACTACTTGGAATTCAGGAATTGGGTGCTGGTGTAAAAGTTGGTTTTAACACCAATGCTATTAGAAACGGGGTTGGAGATAATTTTAAGATCTCTCCAAATTCTGAAAATGTAGATTTTGGATTTTACTCCAGAGATCTTAGAACTCGTGATGCATTAACACAACAAACTTGGAATACGCAGCAAGCAGAACTTCCTCTTGATTATAAATACACCTTCACTGCAGGCAAGAAATTTGGGGATAAACTTAAAGTATTATTTACAGGTTCTCAGGATATTTCTTTTGAACATAGACAAGGCGAATTTCGTGAATTTAGAGCCAATTTTATAAATGACTCTATTACAGATGCGGAAACTTTTTCTAAATCTGTAAATAGTACTGGTCTTTTAAACGCTTCCTATGAATTAGATGACTCTAATTTAATAAAAGCAACCAGTCTCTTTATAAACAAATTAACCGATGAGGTTTTTGAAGGTGGAAGAAATGGAGAAGCTACCATTTTTGAAGAAACCGAACCAGTAGAAGATCTATCGCAGTTCATAAGAGATCAGAACACCATCCAAACCAGATTATGGATCAATCAATTGGCGGGAGAGCATAAGCTTACTCCTAAGAACAATTTTAATTGGGCTTTGGGATATAACCGCGTTGATGCCGATGAACCTAATAGAATAAGAAATGAAGTGAACTTTAGAGATGGCTTCGTGCAATTGGGTAGAACCGGCGGATTTCAACAAAGAAAATCTGCTCAAATAATCAACGACCAAGAATTTAATGGACTTATTAAAGATGAAATAACACTAATTGATTCTGAGGAGAAGGCTTTAAAACTTAGTTTCGGTGCTAATTATAGAAATAAAGAACGTGATTTTGGATCTCAGTTTTTGGGCTTAGAAGAAAGCTCCTTAAATACACTTAATCCAACTTCTATAGACAATTTATCTAGAGTATTCATTCCAGAAAATCTTCAGAACGGTTTACTTACTTTAAATATTCTTGCTCCAGACAGATATTTGGCGACATTGGAATCTACTTCAGGTTTTGTTTCTACCAACTACAATTGGAATAAATTCAATTTTAATCTTGGAGTTAGATACCAGAAAGATGATCTAAATGTAAAGTATGATGTAGGTAACATCCCAGGAAGATTTGGAGTTTCAGATAAATCATATAATAATTTTTATCCAAGTTTAAACTTAAAATACGCTGCGAACGAAAACAACAACTTTAGAGTAGCAGCAAGTAAAACCATCACTTTACCCGAGTTTAAGGAAATTGCTCCTTTCGAGTATGTATCTCCAACAGGACAGGTAACTCGTGGTAATCCAGATCTAGAAGCTTCTACCAACTATAATTTTGATGTTAAATGGGAATTCTTCCCAACAGCCAATCAGTTAGTTTCTTTAACAGGATTCTATAAAAAGATTGAAGATCCAATAAATAAAGTACAAGATAGAGGTTCTGCTGGAGTGTTTTCCTTCTTTAATTCAGCAGAAAAAGCGCAGATCTATGGATTGGAAGTAGAAACCAAGTTAGATCTAATAAAGGCCGTGGATGAATCTGATTTTAACCTAGGATTAAATCTAAATGCTTCAAGAATGTGGCACTCCCAGGATTTAAAAGAACTTAGAGACGCGCAAGGAAACTTCCTAAAAACTTTTAGATATAAAGGATTAACAGAAACAGATCTTCAAGGAGCATCAGATTGGATCTTTAATGGATCACTTAATTTCTCTACAAATTCTCCAAATGAATTTTTAGCTACCATAACTGCCAATTATGCATCAGACAAGATATATGCTTTAGGTGCGCCAGAAATCCAAACTCAAAGTGAAACTTTTTATAATGATGCTATTGTAGAAAAAGGCTTTGTTACACTAAATGCTCTTTTAAGTAAAAATATAGGAGAGCACTGGGGAGTAAGACTTTCAGGAAAAAATTTACTGAATCCGGAAATAAAAAGAACGCAAAAAGTTATACCAAGCACCACTGGAATAGAGACTACACAAACTGTAAGATCTTACACCCGCGGAGCAACCCTTAGCCTAGGCTTAAATTATAATTTTTAAAAAACCATAACAACGAATAAATCAATTTTAAAATTTAAAAAAATGAAAACAACCTTTAAAAGTATTGCAATATTAGTAACACTTCTTTCTTCTCTTTTCCTAGGAAGTTGTAGTAGTGATGATGGCTTTTTCGATAACGGAGAACAAGGTGGAACACCGGTAACACCTATAGATAATAATCTAAATGGAACATTAACTTCAAACTTAACTTTAGACCCAAATGTAGCTTACCAATTAACAGGTTCATTAAGTGTAGAACCAGGTGTAAAATTAACGATCCCGGCTGGAACAAAGATCACAGCAAATGTTGGACAGGAAATTTACATCGTAGTTAAAAAAGGTGCACAAATTGATGTTCAGGGTACTCAAAGCAACCCTGTAAGAATGGCCTCTACAAATTCAGCTCCAGGAGATTGGGGAGGTTTAGTGATCTTAGGGGACGCTAAAACCACTGAAGGTGTAAATGCAACTGCTGAAGTTGGTGGATTTATCTACGGAGGTAATAACGATCAGGATGATTCCGGATCTATTAGATACATGATTATTGAAGGAGCCGGAGCACAGATAAATGCAGATTCACAGTACAACGGGTTAACCTTATATTCTGTTGGTTCTGGGACCACAATAGAGAACATCGCTTTAATTAATGGAGCAGATGATGGAGTTGAGTTCTTTGGAGGAACGGTTTCTGTTAAGAACATCTATCTAGAAAATAACGAAGATGATGCTATCGACTGGACAGAAGGCTGGAACGGAACTGTTACCAATGCATACGTATTACACACAAAAGCAGGTTTTTCTACAGCTGTAGAGGCAGATGGTTTAAACAACAACCCAAAGCTTATCAATTTAACAGCAGTGTCTTCTAAAGGTGGAACTGCATTACAATTCAAAAAAGAATCTGGAGCTACTATTTCAGGATTATCATTAACAGGATACGATACTTCTGTAGATATGAAAGACAATGGGCCTCTTGCAAACATTCTTATTGAAGATGTTGTAGCCAATCCAGAAAAATCTTATACTGATGTGGCGACTGTAGATATTGCACTTTTCAACTGGATAAATAATAGAGGATCTGTAGAATCCACTGTATTACAAGGAGCTGTTACAGGAAATGTAACTTTAAATGCTTCAGTAGTATATTCTTTATCTTCCTCTTACATCATTAAAGACGGGGGTAAATTAACAATCCCAGCAGGAACAAAGATCATAGCTAGAAATGGCGGAACAGATGTTTACATCGCAGTACTACAAGGTGGAAAGATAGATATTCAGGGAACTCCATCTAATCCAGTTGTAATTTCATCTGAAGCTGCACAACCAGGAGACTGGGGAGGCTTAACCTTGGTTGGAAAAGCAACAACTACAGAAGGTGTGAATGCAACGGCAGAAGTTGGTGGGTTTATTTACGGTGGTAATGACGATGCAGATAGTTCTGGAAGTATTAAAAACCTTGTAATTCTAGGAACGGGAGCACAAATTAATGCAGAATCTCAATATAATGGAGTTTCATTTTACTCGGTTGGATCGGGAACAGTTATAGAAAATATAGCTGTAATAAATGGAGCAGATGATGGGGTTGAGTTCTTTGGAGGAACTGTTTCTGCAACCAACATTTACTTAGAAAATAACGAAGATGATGCTGTAGATTGGACAGAAGGTTGGAATGGTACTGTAACCAATACTTATGTATCACATACTGTTGCAGGTTTTTCTACTGCTGTAGAAGCAGATGGGTTAAACAAGGATCCAAAATTGATCAACTTCACAGCTATTTCTACAGTTGGAGGAACGGCTTTACAATTCAAAAAAGAATCTGGAGCCACCCTTAATAATATATTTATTGAAGGATACCAGACTAATTTAGATATGAAAGATAGCGGGCCAGTTGCGAATGTAAAAATAGATGGTGCTGCAGCTGCAGTTTCTGGAGATTACAAAACTGGAAACAAATTAGATGTTTCTACTTGGTCATGGATTAATGCTCGTTTATAAGAATAAGTTTAAAATTGGTTGAAAATAGCTTTTACAAGTTTGTGAAAAAGCTATTTAATTTAAAAAGAGGTGAGTTGTAACTAACTCATCTCTTTATATTTATGGCCTTTTCAGCATAAATAAAATTAAGTGACCGCATGCAAATAATGGTATCATTTTTGAATTATTTATTGTAGATTTGTAAGAACCAACACCAAAGAGAATGAAACAATACTACATCTTAAGTTTATTATTGGTTTGCTTTATGCTATTCACACCTAGAACAATGGCACAAAACACGAGGTTTCCTGCCTATGTAGCAGAAAAACCTATTGAAGGATTATCTATTTACCCTAACCCAGTTGTTGGAAGTAAAGTATATATCACTTCAGATAAAAATCAAACAAAAGATGTGGAAGTGTATAATGTATTGGGGAAAAAGGTTCTAGTTGCCAGGATTTCTGGTAAAGAATTGGATGTTTCAGAATTAACCCCTGGAATTTATATCTTAAAAATTAAAGAAGGAGCTACTCAAGCGACGCGTAAGTTAGTGGTCAGGTAAACTCAATACTATAAAATTAAAAAGCTTCTATTCATAGAAGCTTTTTTTATTTCTACCTTTATCCACATTTTATTTAAACTTTTAAAATGCATCCGGAAAATATTTTCTCTATATCTTCAGAAAATGAATTTATTAAAATCAGTTTGGAAGTCTTCCGGTTTCAATATAAAAATAATTCGGTTTACAAGCAATTCTGTGATCTGCTTAAAACAGATGCAAACCAAGTAGATTCCTTAGAAAAAATCCCTTTTTTACCCATCGAATTTTTTAAGAAACATCCCATTTTGTCTTCAGAAGAAAAAATTCAGAAAACTTTTACTAGTAGCGGGACTACTGGACAAAACACAAGTAAACATCATGTAGTAGATCTTAGCCTATACGAGAAGAGTTTTAATAAGACCTTCCACTATTTTTATGGAAATATACAGGATTATGTTGTGCTTGCCTTATTGCCAGCTTATTTGGAACGTGATGGCTCTTCTTTGGTCTATATGGCCCAACACTTAATAGAAGCAAGTAAACATGCTGAAAGCGGATTCTATTTGAATAATTTATTAGAATTAAAAGAACGGTTGATCGCTCTCGATGGTAAAGGCCAGAAAGTTTTGCTTATTGGCGTTTCTTTTGCCTTATTAGATCTAGTAGAAGATCATAATTTCCATTTGCAAAACACCATTGTTATGGAAACTGGAGGCATGAAAGGTAGACGTAAAGAAATGATCCGGGAGGAGCTACATAAAATTCTTGCAACTGGTTTTGGTGTTTCCAACATTCATAGTGAATATGGGATGACCGAATTACTATCTCAAGCCTATTCCATCGGAAAAGGGATATTTAAATGTCCATCCTGGATGAGAATCTTAATTAGAGATCCAGAGGATGCGCTATCTTATTTAACAAATAATAGTACCGGAGGAATAAATATTATAGATCTAGCAAATATTTATTCTTGTTCTTTTATTGCAACTCAGGATCTGGGAAAAATAAGTTCTGCAAAATCCATAGAGATCATGGGAAGATTTGATAACAGCGATATTAGAGGATGTAATTTAATGGTCCTATAAATCTCAATTTATTTAGTGCTTAAGTAAATAGTTCGAAAAAATAATACTAAATGTGTAATGCAATCGTTTTTTTTCGAACTAATACCTGTAAACATAATTTTTGGTTAGGTTTTTGTTTACTCTATTATATATGAGTTTTTTCATATTAGATTGGTTAGTTAGTTGCAAAGCCCTTTCACATTATAGTGTTTAAGGGCTTTTGTAATTATACAATCCTTAAAATATAAGTGTTCCTTTTTCCTTTATTAATAATAACAAACTTATTATTAATAAGGTCTTTAGTAGAAATAAGATATTCCTCTCCTACTTTTTCTTTATTTACAGAAATTGAGTTTTCTTTTAAAGCGCGTCTTGCTTCCCCATTCGAATTTAAAAATCCGGTTTTTGCCGCTAGTGCAGCAATCATGTCCAATCCAGCATCAATATCAGCACGTTCAATTTCCGCTTGAGGAACTCCTTCAAAAATATCCAAAAATGTAGCTTCACTCAAACTTCTAAAATCTGAAGCAGTACTATTCCCAAACAATACATTAGATGCTGTTACAGCATTTTCAAAATCTTCTTTTCCATGAACTGTTACCGTAACTTCTTCTGCTAGACGCTTTTGAAGTAACCTTAAATGTGGTTCTTTGGAATGAGTAGCAATAAGATCTTCAATAATCTCCTTATCTAAAAAAGTAAATATCTTAATGTATTTTTCGGCATCCTCATCACTTGTATTTAGCCAATATTGATAGAATTTATATGGAGAAGTCCTGTTAGGGTCTAACCATATATTTCCACCTTCACTCTTTCCAAATTTACTTCCATCACTTTTAGTAATTAATGGGCAAGTAAGGGCATAACCCTTTCCATTTCCAATTCTTCTAATAAGCTCTGTTCCGGTAGTTATATTTCCCCATTGGTCACTTCCTCCCATTTGCAGGGTACAACTATGGGTTTTATATAAATGAAAAAAATCATAACCTTGCACCAACTGGTAAGTAAATTCTGTAAAAGACATTCCCTCTGTAGACTCTCCAGATAATCTGTTCTTTACAGAATCTTTAGACATCATATAATTCACCGTGATGTGTTTCCCAACATCTCTAATAAAATCCAGAAAAGTGAAATCTTTCATCCAGTCATAATTATTAACTAGAACTGCTTCATTTTTCTCCCCAGATGAAAAATCTAAAAAATGAGAAAGTTGCTTGCGAACACATTCTTGATTATGTCTTAAAGTAGGCTCATCTAATAAATTACGCTCACTAGATTTTCCCGAAGGATCTCCGATCATTCCGGTAGCTCCGCCCACAAGAGCAAAAGGTTTATGTCCCGCACGCTGAAAATGTGCCAAAAGCATGATAGGAACTAAACTACCTATGTGCAAGGAATCTGCAGTAGGATCAAAACCAATGTATGCAGATCGCATTTCTTCCAATAAATGCTCTTCGGTTCCCGGCATACCATCATGCATCATCCCTCTCCAGGTAATCTCTTCTACAAAATTCATAGGCTTCTAATTTTCAATATTTATGCTTTATTATTGACTATATATCGCGGATTAAATTCTGAATGAAGCTCAAAAAATTAGCCTGTTTTCAGAATTAAAACGGGGGTAAAGATACCAATAACTGCCATTTTTCCTAAATGGAAATAGCTATATTTACCTTATGATTTTAGTTACAGGCGGAACGGGTCTTGTTGGATCCCATTTATTATTAGAATTAACCAAAGCTGGTGAAAAAGTAAGAGCAATTTATAGAAGCAGCAACAAGCTAGCAGATGTAAAAAAAGTGTTCTCTTATTACTTATCTGAAAAAAAAGCAGAATTTCTATTCAGCACCATAGAATGGCAAGAAGCCGATATAACCGAAATCCCTTCCTTAGATAATGCATTTTTCGAAATAACTGAAGTATATCACTGTGCAGCGCTCATTTCTTTCAATGAGAAAAATGCTAGAAAAATGCGAAAAATCAATATTGAAGGCACTGCAAATATTGTAAATTCTTGCTTAAAATTTAAGGTGCAAAAACTTTGCTATGTAAGCTCTATTTCAACTTTAGATCTTGCCATAGGTGAAAAAGAGATTCATGAAAACTTTACTTGGTATCCAGAGAAATATCATAGTGATTATGCCATTTCAAAACATGGAGGAGAAATTGAAGTTTGGCGAGGTACACAGGAAGGTCTTCCTGCAATAATTGTAAATCCAGGCGTAATATTAGGTGCCGGTTTTTGGCATAATGGAAGCGGAAAGATATTTTCAAGGGTTAATAAAGGTTTAAGCTATAATTTCCCTAAAATAACTGGATTTGTTGGAGTTAAGGACGTGGCGAAAGCAATTTTCTTACTGATGGATTCTTCTATAGAAAATGAACAATTTATTTTAATTTCAGAAAATCGGTCTTTTAAAGATGTTCTAGAGTTGGTTGCGAAACGACTCCATAAGAAAGTTCCAGAAAAAACTTTAAAACCGTGGATGGTATTTTTGGGGTGGATGTATCAAAGTATTTCCAGCAAATTGTGGGGAACAAAAAAAATATTATCTAGAAATGATGCTAAAACCTTGTTCGAGCAGTCCTTATATAGTGCAGAAAAAATAAAATCGAGTTTAAATTTTGAGTTTACG